>ENA-UOOI01000135-UOOI01000135.1-fermentation-metagenome-genome-assembly--contig:-NODE-135-length-90997-cov-22.904983_pt1 | contig 90997 bp, 81 predicted proteins | sample MGYA00245779_ERZ724027 | MGnify/ENA primary metagenome ERZ724027 (study PRJEB28704, sample SAMN03018318) | fermentation metagenome | biome: anthropogenic terrestrial biome; feature: soil; material...
CCCTTTGCGAGGGAAATATGACCGAGCTTAAAAAGCAACTGATTTTTCTTCTTTAGGCAAATCTGGAAGGATGGATTCACAAGCTTGCTTTCGTATCTTACGCAACCAGTAATAATAAGCATGACGGCTTACATTGTTTTGTTCACACCATTTATCCACCTTGAGTCCACTATTTTGGTAGTCAGTAATTAGTTTTTCCCATTGATCTCTGCGAAATTTTGTTTTAACATAAGTAATTTTATCCATGACTTGATAACCCCTTACTCAAGTTTTCCAAGTTGAAAAACTTGAAAAACTTTAAACTCAATATCTATAGTAATTATCTCATGGATGTTCTAATTGGATAAGGCACTCTTTCGTAGAGCGCTTACTTTCCACTTACAGAGCTCTCTTAATATATTCCCTATCTCCAATCTCTTCTCTCCATAAAATACCTTCCTTCGGTATTTTGGTGCAAATACTATATGATACTTACAATTCCATTTTGTATGTGATAAACTGTGTATGTCGTTCACTTTTAACGACCTCCTTTTGATGTTTTCTTGCAGTTGCCAGACCGCAAGTTTATTTTACATCAAAAGGAGTTTTTATGTCATGCCCCACCGCTTAAGCTTTACCGAACCCTACGTCTAACGTGGGGTTTTCTTAAAACAAAAAAGAACCGCCATTTCTGACGATTCTCTCTTATTTCTTTATTGCTTTTTACTTCCACTTACTCCCAGGGGTCTGACCCCTTTGCAAAGATCAGAAATGTCCCTGTCTTTTGTTTGAATTACTATATGAACATGGTTAGTCATAAGCACATATGCAATTATTATATATTTATTATCATAATATTCTATCGCTTCTTGTAAATAACTTAAATACAGCTCATAGTCGGAATTATCTTTAAATATATCATTCCTGTGATTTCCTCTGGCTATTACATGTAGTTTTGCATCAGGATACCATTCATGTTTTTTTCTTGGCATTTGTCATCACCTATTTTAAGTGTTGACATGTATTTTGTTTTTAGACAATAATTTTTGATAAAAAAAGAACCGCCATTTCTGACGATTCTCTTTATTTCTTTATTGTATCTTACTTCCACTTCCTCCCAGGGGTCTGACCCCTTTGCGAGGGAAGTATGACCGAGCTTGCTAATCTTTCAATACTTCGGCTTTAATTATATCTGGACTTTGCATTATATCCCTCCTATAATTAATTCCTTCCATTAATTAAATTTTCACTTTATTTAAGTTTATCATATTATTATTTTTTTATCTATATATCCTTACCTAGTCACCTTCGGTAAATACAAATTAAGTGAAAAAAAGAACCGCCATTTCTGACGATTCTCTTTATTTCTTTATTGTATCTTACTTCCATTTCCTCCCAAGGGTCTGACCCCTTTGCGAGGGAAGTATGACCGAGCTTGCTTAGTATTTATAACTTTTAATATATCTATTCTCAATATAAACCATTAAGCTATTACATCTGCAGTTAAGCTGCAATAAATTATATTACAGTGAAAAAGAACCGCCATTTCTGACGATTCTCCCATTTAATTCTTTATCGCTTTTTACATATTCTCCCAGGGGTCTGACCCCTTTGCGAGGAAAGTATGACCGAGCTTGCTAAATACATATTAAGCGAAAGAAGAACCGCCATTTCTGACGATTCTCCCATTTAATTCTTTATCGCTTTTTACATATTCTCCCAGGGGTCTGACCCCTTTGCGAGGAAAGTATGACCGAGCTTGCTATTCTCCCAGGGGTCTGACCCCTTTGCGAGGAAAGTATGACCGAGCTTGCTACCTTTGCGAGAGAAGTATGACCGAGCTTGCTTATTTCCAAACTCCTGTAACAGTTTGACCTATTACACCAGTATTACCATTAGCGTCTACACCATCAAAATCAGTATCAGTTTTAACTGTTACTACATCACTTGTTGAGGTCAATGGTGTTGGTAATGTAATTGTAACTACTGACCCACTTAAAGAAGCATCTGTAGAAGTAAGTGATAATGCAGATCCATTAACGCTAACTACAAAATCATTTGCATTAACAGTACCACTAAGCGCTTCGTTAAATGTTACAACTACAGTATTATTAGCTGTAACTTCAGCCTTAGCAATATATGGTTTCTCATTTTCTTTTAGATTTAGCTTTCCAGCATATGCAGTAACTGCATTACCGTCAGCATCTTTTACTCCATTAACATTAAAGTTATATGTTCCATCTGCAGTAACAGCATTTGCAGCTAACTTCAATTTAACTGTTGTGTGAGCATCATCTGTAAATATAGCACTAGTAAATACCTTTTGACCTTCAACTGTGTAGTTATTTACATCTAATGCATAATTAGCATCAACTTCATCAGTGAATATTACTTGAACATAATTTACATCGCTAAGTTGCTTTGTATTAGCAGCTGTTCCATCAACAGTAACTGCGCTTGCAGTTGTGTTAGAAGGAACTGTAAATGATAATGATGCTGCGGAGTTAGCTTGTGTAGCTGAATCCTTAACAGAACTTGCTGGTAAAGTTACTGAATAAGTTCCAGCAGGAAGTGCAGCACTTGCTCCATCATAGTTATCAGCATCAATTACTAGTTCATTAATACCATCATCATCGATATCTGAAACAGAGAAAGCAGATGAATCTATATTCAATGTTTTTTCAACATGCGTAGGAGTTACATATGTCACACCAGTAATTCCAGCAAGTGTCAAAGCTGTTACGTCTCTATCAAATTTAACAACAATTTTATTACCAGTTGTAGTTGTTACAAAATTAGTAGATGAAACAGCAGGAGAACCTGCAGCAAATGTTACATATTGTGTATATGCATCTCCAGCATTGGTTGCTAAATCAGCATATGTGTTAACTTCGATTTTGTGTAATCCAGCAGTATTAGAATTAGCTGTTAATACTACTAAGAAAGTCTTTTTATCTCCAGATGGATTTGTTATAGCAGCAGTTCCATCAGTAACATTGTCTACTTTAACGCCAAATTTTGCTGTTAATGGCTCAGAGAATGTAACTTGTAATACACCCTGTGCAGTAACGTCAGATCCTTTAATTCCAATTTGCTTCAAAGATGAAACATATGGTTTTACAGTATCAGTTGAAATTGTGAAAGATTTTACTGTAGGATTTGTATTCACTAAATTACCAGCTTTATCTGCTAAGCTTGCTACACGTAGAGTATAATTTCCTGCAGATAAAGTACTTACATCAACAGTTACTACACCAGTTGTAGTATTGTAGCTAGCTTTTCCAGCCGTTTCATCAAATCCAAATTGTTTAATTCCATTTGCATCATATACCGCAACGAAATCGTTAATATCTAAAGCATCAGTGGCTGAGTTATCAGCATTAACTGGTTCGCTTAAAGTAAATTGAATAGTTTTACTATCTTTAAATGTTAAATCTCCTACAGTTGGACGAACTGTATCAGATAAAGTATATACTTTTGAGAAATCAGAAATTACATCTCCTGCAGCATCTTTAACACCATCAACTGTTAAAGTATAGTTAGCATCTTGATTTGTAAGAGCACTAACTGTAAGTACAGCAGATTTTCTATCAGCACTTAATTCTACTGAGGAAACTTTATTTGTACTATTACCAACTAAATAAAGAGCATAATTAGCAGTTGCACTGCCTGATACTAAATCAACAGCTTGAGTAAATGCAACTTTTACATGTGTAGCATCTACAGCACTTACTGAAGCAACTTGTAATTTAGTAACTACAGCATTTAATCTAGCTGTAAATGCATCTTTTTCTTTAACTGCTGGAAGAGCATCTACTAAAGCTTTTGCTGCATCAACATCAGCTTGGCTCTTACTTGTTTCTGCTTTAGCAACTGCAGTTTCTATAGCAGCTAAATCATATTTAGCTTTTCCATCCCAAGCTCCATTAGCATCTACAAAATAATTGTCAGGTGTTAATGTATTAGCTAACATTGCACCGCTAGCTCCTAAGTAGTAATTTCCTACCCATTGGTTAGCAACCATGTCGCCATTTGGATTTGAAAAATACCAAGCTGGTCCAACTTGGTACCAGCCTTTTTGCATTGCTCCATTTGAAGCCATGAAGTACCATTTTCCGCCAATTGATTTCCAGCCAGTTGCCATTGCGCCATTATCATCCATGAAGTACCATACTCCGCCAACTGATCTCCAGCCAGTTGCCATTATGCCATTAGCATCAATGTAATACCATGTGCCATTGTCTTTAACCCAGCCATTTGAAACTTTCTTTCCTGCTTGATAGTATGTCCATCCTGCTGATGTATTAACCCAGCTGCTTGTTGCTGGTGCTGCTATAACTGGTACGGCTGGAATAACCACACCTAGTCCCATAGCCGCAGCCATAGTTGTTGTTAATCCTTTTTTTAACTTTTTATTCAAGTTTATTCCCTCCTAGTGATAGTTTATTTTATATTATGTTGTATCTTATATATTGCAAAGTAATACAACAATAAATAACTACTTTAATACATATGTGTATTTGATATAAATTAGAATAAAATTATTAATAATTTTAAAATTAATTACATTATACATAAACTTACAAGGCTTGTCCATAAATTATTGAAAATAAAATAATATTTTCCGCCATTGGTAGCTTGTCTATCATATAGAATATAATACTCCTATTGGTAAGTTATATCAAGAAAATCTTTACACTGTAATAGTAGTAAATATTTCCTTTAAGGTAAAAATTATTACATGGTTAATTTATGTACTATTTCCATCTTTATTTATATTCTATATAAATCCCAATATTCCTTCATAAATATAAAAAAACACTAAAAGTTTAACAAAAATATTGAATTTTTGTTCAACTTTTAGTGAATACTTTGTTAATTATTATTTAATTGTTTATTTTTACATGGAATATATATTTAACCACTTCTTTTTTTAAATCATAAACCATATCATCAAAAATCTGGCTTCCTTCAATTCCATAGGCTACAGCAGGATCTGTCTGCCTGTAGGACTGGAATGTTATATATTTTTTAAGGTTATCCATGGTTTCAATGTGTTCTACCCATTTTCTGTCCACAGCCCTTAAAAGTATGGCTTTTTCTGCTATGTTCATTTCATCTCCAAGTTCTGCTTTTTTACTGTTATATATATTTAAATAAACATCATATAAGCTGTTTTTTATTTCAGTTAAATCAAGACGTGAATATTTGTCAAAGGGTTCCTCATGACCAAATATATCCTTTAAATATACCAAAAGCCCTGCCACATCCTGCTGATACCCTTCATCCTGGCTTGTTACGTGGCTTTTTACCTCTGTGTCCACTATATCCTTAATCATACCTTCAATAACATCGCTTATGTCATCTTTGTCCACCACTTCATTTCTCTGCTTGTATATAAGCTCTCTTTGTATGCTTAATACCTTGTCATATTTAACAAGATTTTTTCTTGTTTCAAGATTTGTGGACTCCACATTGTGCTGTGCAATTTCCACGATTTCTTTTAACTTTTTATTTTCTATAGAGCCATGCTCATTAATTTTAACTGACTTCTCCAGGTTTTCCAGCCTGTCCTCTGCAAATCTCTTTACAATGTCATCCTCCAGGGATACATAGAATACTGATTCTCCAGGGTCTCCCTGTCTTCCTGAACGTCCTCTTAGCTGGTTATCTATTCTTCTTGCCTCATGCCTTTCTGTGCCTATTATCTTTAAGCCTCCAAGCTCCTTAACTCCTTCTCCAAGCTTTATGTCTGTACCTCTTCCTGCCATATTGGTGGCAATAGTAACTGTACCCTTTTGTCCTGCCTTAGCCACAATCTGTGCTTCCTTTGCATGCTGCTTGGCATTTAAAACCTGATGATGTATTCCTTTTTTCTTCAGCATAAATGATAGTATTTCTGACTTTTCCACTGAAGCTGTTCCAGCCAGAACAGGCTGTCCCTTTTTATGAGTGCTTTCTATTTCATCCACTACAGCTTTAAATTTATCATATTCTGTTTTATAAAGCACGTCATCTCTGTCATTTCTTATAACAGGTTTATTTGTAGGTATAACCACCACATCCATGTCATATATATCCCTAAATTCATCCTCCTCTGTTTCAGCAGTACCGGACATACCGGAAACCTTATTATAAAGTCTGAAAAAGTTCTGATATGTAATAGTAGCCAGAGTATCATTTTCCTCCTGTACCTTTACACCTTCCTTTGCCTCCAAGGCCTGGTGAAGCCCTTCATTGAATCTTCTTCCATCCATGACTCTTCCTGTAAACTTATCTACAATCATTACTTCTCCATCACGAACAATGTAATCCACTCCATTATCCATGGTATAATTTGCTCTAAGGGCAATTATGGTGTGATGCTGAAGCTCCATATTGGAGGCATCTGCAAAGTTCTTCATTCCAAAGCATTTTTCTGCCTTGTCCATACCCTCATCAGTTATCATTATTGCCTTTGTCTTTTCATCTATATTAAAGTCCACTTGTTCTTTCATGGACTTTGCCAGCCTGTCTGCAATCCTGTATATTTCTGTAGATTTTCCTCCCTGCTGTGCAATTATAAGAGGTGTTCTTGCTTCATCTATAAATATAGAGTCAACCTCATCTACAATGGCAAAATTAAGTCCCCTCTGCACTCTTTCTGCTGGAGTTATAACCATATTGTCACGAAGGTAGTCAAAGCCGTACTCACTGTTTGTCCCATATGTTACATCACAGTTATAGGCTTTTCTTCTTTCATTAGGATCCATGCTGTTTAATATAACCCCTGTGGTAAGTCCCAGAAAGTCATATACCTTTCCCATTTCAGTTTTATCTCTTTCGGCCAAGTAATCATTAACTGTTATTATATGTACTCCCTTTCCTGCAAGGGCATTTAAATAAGCAGGGCATGTGGCCACAAGTGTCTTTCCTTCGCCTGTCTTCATCTCTGCAACCCTTCCCTGGTGCAGCACAACACCGCCAATTAGCTGTACCTTAAAGGGTTTCATTTTAAGCACTCTCCATGAAGCTTCTCTAACCACTGCAAAGGCTTCCACTAAAATATCATCCAGTGTTTCTCCCTTTGCAAGTCTTCCCTTAAATTCATATGTTTTATTTTTAAGCTGTTCATCTGAAAGCTTTGTGATTTCATCATCTAAATCCATTATCTTATTTACCATAGGTAAAATTCTTTTTACTTCTCTTTTACTGTAACTTCCAAGTATATTAGAAATGTTCAATTAAATCCCTCCAAAATATGTATTGTAAAATAGCCGTTTGATTTAATTATACAATAAATAGTTTATAAACTAAAGACTTAATCTAAAGATCCAGAGATTTCGCATCTAAATTCCAGTAAAATATTTACTTTTGCTTGAATTGTATTTTATTGTACTTCCTTGTAGGGCTGGTAAATCAACGGACCGATAGGTCGAAAAAACAGTTATAATTATCCTTACCCTAAGAAATTTCAATGATAAATCTCCAATTTTATTTTTACATTATGTCTTTCTAAATATTGGATTATCCCAGTCATTATCTATAGTAAATCTTTCATCTTTTATATCTTCAATAATATCTATTTGGAGCATCCGTTTCTTTCTAAAACCTCTGATGCACCTAAAAAAATATAGTTGCATCAGATTGAACGCTATAATTATAAACATTAGCACTGTTTCTACGCCCGTAGGGCTATGAAGAAAGCAATGATCTAAATGTCATTCTATTTTAAGCTGATGAAAGGCATTTATCAGAAAACTTTTTAGCACTTTCAAATAATTCTACACCATCTACAGCAACTACCTTTAAGCCATCTATGGTACCATTTCTAAATATCTTATTTTTTATCGTAGTTCTAATTATACTATCATGAATATTTTTCAAACCATTCAAATCAAAATCACTTAAGCAGCGCCTAACGGCATCAATGTGAATCATTTTAGCATTTTTAGGTAATACTTTTTTAAATTTACCTTTTTTAAGCCAATGCTCTAACCTGTTGAAACTTCTTATTTGAAGCATAAATCCAAACAAAACTACAAAGGTGATAGTTGAAATTTTTGCTGGAGATTTTATTTTTTTATCCTCTAAGGTATTGATTTTTTCACCTATATCGTATACTTTATTAATATAGGTGAGCATTTGTTTTAAATAACTTTTATTCATCTTAAGGCATCCTTTCTATTGTGTTGTGCAAAACTATTATAAAAAGGATGCTTTTATTATGCAAATTTTTTTTATAATTTCCAGTAAAAATCGGATTTTACAATGTTTTTATTAAATACTAACAAATCAATATAAATCAACGGGCTACGCCCTAAAACTTTTTTAGGTGCTAAACTTCTGATAATAATTAAAAATTTTATAGAGAAGCAAACATTATTGTAGTAATATAATTGTAGGGTAATCGGAAAAGCAGTGTGGTTGCCACCTCCATTACATTTTAGGAAGGAGGTGGTTGTTATGAGTACATATCAGGCATTATCATTAATGATAGGATTTGGGATGTTACTTATAACTCTAATCTCCTATTTAGATAGGGATAAGAGTAACAGAAAATAACCACTCTGTTCATACCAGAGTGGTTAAAATAACTTTTTAGCTTACTATGGTAACCGCACTTGCGGTACGATTACCTTACTTATATTATTATTATATCATAAAGTTTAATTTTTTAAACAAATTTATTTAAAAGTCACAGTAAAAATTTATATGGCGCAGCCATTGGTTATTTAGTAATATTATACCTTTCTTGTTTTGGGTAAACTTGCCCGTTACTTTTTGGATTCACTTTCCATAATTACATAACTACAGTATTTCGGCAAAAAAATCAAAGGTCGATAGACCATTTAATATATAACTTGTTCTAGTCTTTTTCCCTTGTCCATATATTATACTGCTTTGCATACTTTCATTATACTTTCTAGCTTTTTTCTGTTCTTTTAGAAGAGCCTTAACCTCATTATTTATAGTTATTTTTGACTCGTTTAACTGCTCTTTGATAACTTTATTTATATTTATGAAGTCTACGACTTTGCTATTTCTCAATATATCTTTAAGTTTTGCTCTTAAATCGCCAGAATGCTTTAGACAAAGTATCTTACTCATATTATTAGCTCCTTGTATAGACCATGCTGTTCCATTATCTTTCATCCTTGAAGCTATAACATTTCTTATGCTGCTTTCCATGGTGCCTAATCCTTTATATTCGACTCCGTCAGGGGGCGCTGGCAAAACAATTTCTTTTCTATCCTCATATCTTGTGAGTGCATCAAAATTATTATTGTAGTAACTATATACTTCTTCTAATTCTTTTTTCCTCTTTTCATCCTCTTCTGAAGCTATAAATTCTTTAAGTTTTTCTAAAACTTTATCATATCTTTTTTTCCTTAGAAGCTTTTTTATTATTTTTCTAGATTCATCACTTTTTATCTTGCGACTTGCCTTCTGAAATATATGAAATAAATCTAGCTGATATATCTTTTGTATATTATTTTCCGTTTCTGCACTAATCCAAGAGGCTCCGTCACCGTTAAGAATAGTGTATTGAATTTTATCTTCGTTATAGATTTCAGCGATACCGCTATTAACTATGTTATCGAAGATCTCTCCTTCTTCATATCCTGAAAAGTATATAGTTCCTGTTGTTCGATAGCTACCGCTATCTTTAACCCAACCTTCATAAACCTTAGCTACTTTAATCTCCTGTTTGTGCTTCTTTCCCTGTATTCTCAAGTAGGCTCCGTCTTTTTCTTCAAAGAGTATATCTACTTCTTTTTTACCTTTAAGTTTTCCTTTTATATACTTTGCAACTCTTTCATTCTCAATCTTACGTATTAAATCACCTAAATAATCTACTTTATTCTTAATAGTTTGATGGCTTATTTTACTTAAAGTTGATTCCTCAATCTTAGCTGCACTTTTTCTATAAGAACTATCAACTGCACTATCAATCATTCTTTCAATAAGATTTTCACTAGTCCTTCCTACTAAATTTAAATCTAAGACTTTGTCCAAAAGAAAAACTCCCTTTTGAGCATACCTATCAATATAATATCTTCTACTAAAAGTTAAATCTCCCATTGTTGTTTGAATTGTTTTTTCTGTTTTAAATTTATACCTATATTTTTTCTTATCTCTACTTTCAGATAACACTTCGTCTAATTTTTCCAACATACTTTTAATAGCTGCTAAACCTGCTTCGCAGACTATCCCAAAAATTTCTTTCTCTATATCATTGAAATTCAACTTCAATTCGTCTAAAATTATATCATTCATATTAAAACTCCCTTCTATATTTGTTGTGGTAAATAAATTATATAAGGTCTTTAATATGAATAAAAGGCCTACCGGCATGGTATTTGCTGGTGGCCTTTCCTTATTTTTTGCCCAAAAATATTTTACTTACTCTATTTAAAATTTAATTATAATAAAATTTAAGAGCTTTAGGCTCTTTTTTTAGAAAAAAAGCGGCATAGCCGCTTTAGATTGATTTTCAGCCTTAGCTGAAAATCCACATTCTTTGTTCTTTATTCTTTAATCTTTGTTCTTTTTGAATATTATAAATCGCTAGATTTATAATATTCAATTGTTTCTGCAATTCCTGCTTCCAAATTATAATCAGGCGTCCAACCAAGTGCGTTTTTAATCTTGTCATAGCTCATATAGCTGTTTCTTATATCTCCAGGTCTTTCATCAGTATAAACAGCCTTTATATTCCTTCCAAGTGCAGAGTTAACTACATTTAACAAATCATTTATGGATATCTTTTGATTTGTGCTGACATTGAATATTTCATTGTCACCTGAGGTTAAGGCCATAAAGTTTGCCTTTGCCACATCCTTTACATATACAAAGTCCCTTATCTGCTGTCCATCACCATATATATATGGTATTTCATTTTTAATAAGCTTCTCAGAGAAAATTGCCACAACTCCGCCTTCTCCTGAGGAGTCCTGTCTTGGACCATACACATTGGCATATCTTAAAGCCACATAGTCAATGCCGTAAAGTGATTTATATACACTTAAATAATGCTCTACAGTATGTTTAGTAACACCATAGCCTGACATCATATTAAGAGGGTGCTTTTCATCTATGGGAAGATATTCAGGCTCTCCGAATATGGCTGCTGATGCAGGGTAAATAACCCTTTTGACTCCTGTTTTTCTGCAGGCTTCCAGCAGATTCAATGTTCCTATAATGTTTATGCTTGCATCATTTATTGGATCATCTACTGAGTTTGGAACGCTTATTTGTGCAGCTTCATGTATAAGCACCTGAGGCTTTTCCTTTTGAAATATTTCAAGTATTTTAGAATCCCTTATGTCGCAATTATAAAACTTTGCCTTAGGATTTATATTTTGCTTTTTACCATGACTTAAATTATCTATTATTACAACTTCCAGACCTTTATCAATTAATAAATCTGCTATATTGGAGCCAATAAATCCAGCTCCCCCTGTAATTATTACCTTCATTAAATTTCCTCCAAATTCATATTTATTACATAATTTTAGATAAAGTTATTATAAACCTAGAAATATAAAAACTCAACAATTGAATTTGTATTGTTTGAAATAAACTTTTTAATATTATATAATATTTAGGAAGCAAAAATCCAAATATGGAAAAAGGGGGTGAATAATATGAAAAGCTTTTTAAAAAATACAATGTGCCTATTATTTTCACTGACTTTATTATTAATTCCTGCTAAAGCATTAGCAGCAGATAATGGCAGTTCTCAGCAATTGGACAAGCTTAACAATGAAAACACTGATAATAATGTTCAGGTCTTTCCTGAAAAAGATAATGTTTTAGTAAATAAGAACTGGAAAATAGTTTTTAGTGAGCCTGTAGACAGGGCTGCAATAAAAAATTATATACGGGTGACCAAAAAAGATACCAATGAAACTGCTTCAATTAATTTAACATTTGATAATGATGATAAGGTTGTTTATGTAAATATAGCAGATGGTTATGCACCTAAGGAAGCTTACACATTAACCGTAGACGGCAATGCAGTTTCCAGGGATGGTAAAAAAATAAATAAAGAAGTTGTAATGGATTTTACTACAGATTTAGAGGTTGCTTCCATACAGGATACAGCAGTAAGTGTACCCCAGTATGACAATAACTTTAGTTTTCCTTCAGAAGTTAATGCAATAATGACAGATGGAACCCTTCGAAAAGAAAAGGTATCCTGGAACACAAATATTGATACTTCAAAAACAGGCACTTTTGATGTTTGGGGTACTATAGAGGGATGTCCTATAAAGGCAGATCTTAAGCTTACTGTTACTGCCCTTTCTAATGAATACAGAACACAGTCACAGCTCCAGGTTAATGCGTACAAGCTGGCTTTAGACAATAACAGCAGAGAATCCATTGAAAAAAGAGCCATACAGCTCCATAATGGCAATACATCAAACAACTGTGTGTTTACAGCTGCAGAGACACTTAGAAGGGCAGGCATGACTGATCTTCCAAATACAGTGTGCAACACAGGAAGATTATACAGCGAAACAAAATCTATGATGCCATACAGCTTAAGCTATCAGCTGCAGCAAAGAGGCTGGCAGGTTGAAAGAAGCTACAGCGCTCTGCTGCCTGGTGACATATGCTTCACAAGGGACTACGGTGACGGCAGACCTACCCATACATATATTTTTATGAAATGGGCCAAGCCAGATGATTACAGCTATGCATATGTGTTTGACAACCAAAGAGATGAAAATGGCAGCCTGTACCATCTTAGAAATGTGAATTTCCAGACGTACGACAAGGATATTACAATGTATTTTATGCATTCATAAACTCAGAAACAGCTTCTTAAAATATTTTTAACTTTTAGAAGCTGTTTTTTTATTTTTATATCTGCTATACTCATTAATAGATTATTCTCTGAAAAAGTGTGAATAATTAATTATATATAAATAGCAGAATAAGAGGTAACAAATGAGCGAGAATAAATCAATTATGAAAAATGTACTCTACAAGATAATGCTTAATGTATTCAACATAATAGTACCTATAATTATAGGCCCCTATGCTTACAGGATAATGGGACCTACTTTAATAGGAAGAGTAAGCTATGCAGAATCCATATATACATATTTCCTTATATTTGCCTCCTTTGGCATATATACTTACGGAATTAGAGAAGTCAGCAGAATAAGGGATGACAAAGAAAAGGTATCAAAGCTGTTTACCAGCCTTTTCACCATAAGCTTTATTGCAAACATCTCCACAGTTATAGTTTATTTAATATTTATTTTTGTAAAATTCAGAGGAACTGTGCTGTTCCCCATTTTACTTATATACTCAGTAAATTTATTCTTATATGTATTTTATGTGGAATGGCTTTGTGAAGCCAATGAAAACTATAATTTCATTGCCATAAAGACCATGGTTATAAGGCTCATTTACATAGTTTTACTATTAACTCTGGTAAAAACGAAAGATGATCTTCTAATATATGTATCCTTAAATACACTTTTATTTCTACTTAATTATATAGTAAGTTTTATTTATGTAAAAAGACGTGTAAAATTCAATTTTAAAAACCTTGAGATTAAAAGACATATTAAGCCTCTTTTAATAATAGTTGTTATGTCCAATGCCAGCATACTGTTTGGGCAGCTGGACAAGGTAATGCTGGGGACATATACCAATGAAGCCATGGTAGGCTATTATTCCACAAGCCAGCTTATTACAAGTATAGTAAACTCACTGCTCCTATCCATTATATATGTTACTATACCAAGGCTTTCTCATGTAATTGCCAATGAAACAGATGCTGCCTACGAAAGTCTCCTCGAAAAGATATGCAGAAATTACTTTGCATTTTTGTTCCCCTGTGCTGTGGGATTATTCTCACTAGCCAATGAAATAATACTTCTTTACGGAGGTAAAAGCTTTGCTCCTGCCATTAGTGTCTTAAGGATATTTTCATTGTTCTTAATTGTATCAGGCATTGAATTTATTTTTACAAACCAGGTGTTCTATGTAAAAAGACAGGAAAGAAAGGCAGTTAAGATTATTCTCGGTGGAGGGCTTCTCAATATTATATTAAAGTTTATACTGGTACATTTTAAAATACTTAACCCTCATACAGCCATAATAACCACCACAATATCCTACACCTGTCTTATAACTGCAGAATATATTTTCACCAAAAAGGTGCTTAAAGTTAAATTTAATATGTTCAAGTTTGACAATATTAAATATTTCTTTATTTCATTACTGTTCATCCCAACAGTATATGTAATCAAACTTGTGATTCACAGAACTATTTTAGTAGCTATAGTCAGCGTTATTGCCTGTGCAGCACTTTATTCCATAATTCTTTACATAATTAAGGATCCTGTTCTCATGGAGATCCTTGTAAGATTCAAAATAGTTAAAGCCGAAAAATAAAGAACAAAGAAGGATTTGTTGAAATCCTAGGCCGGCAGGCAGGTAATTAGCATAAAAAACGTAAATAGATTGTGTAAAATTAAATCTATTTACGTTCTTTTTATATATGGATGGACTAAAGGCATTGCCGGAGGCATTGAAAGTTGCTTTTCAGAAGCAAATATTCAAAATTGCATTGCACATCAAATTGAAATCCTTTAAAGTACGTAGAATCTAAAGATACAAGATAATTTTTACAGACTTAAAATTTGTGTATAAAGTTTCGATAGAAGCTGCAGCCTTTAAAAAAATAACAAAGATTAAAGAACAGATAACAAATATTGTTGATAATTTAAAAAGGAACATGGCTTATCTTGATATCTTGATTTCTTCTCATCTAGTTAACTAACTGCTTTTTAAATTGAAAACATAATCATAGTAATATGTATATCTTATCAATTAACGGTTCATCACTTAGCATTCCAAAGCTGAAGGATTCCATGGATTTGCCAAATCACGTCACCTTAAATAAAAAAATAGCCCCGAAGGGCTAAAATGTGAAGAGAGTAATATAATTTTAATTAAATATTATAAAGCATATAATTTTATATATTCTTTAACTTTTGTATTTAGTTTAATTATTAATTTATTTGCAGTTAAATATTAATAAACCCGTTCTTGTAAATTAGAATCATTATAAAACTTCCAGTCGGACCATATGTCACCAAGTTCAGATTGTAAATAACCTGCATCATTCATTTCTAATGTTTTTGCATTAATAAATAAATTATCCTGTTTTATATTATAATGTGCTATATCATTTACATTATAGCCATACACTGCAAATACTACATAATATATATCACCAGTTTGAGAATTAACTGCATAACCAATAAGGTCAGTATAATTAACGGGGCGTACTATAGCATCAAATCTCCAGGTTTTATTTTCTCCAGATGGATTATATAGCCTAATAATATTTTTTATTTCTTCCTTACTTAATAGATTATCTGTATTAATTTTAAAAGCACCATCTGCACCTATTTGCCAACTATACTTAGTTATGTTTGAAACCATAGAACCGTCTGGATTAAAATAATAAATTTTTCCGTCAATTAATTTTATTGCAGTAACCATAGTGCCGTCACCATCATTTAGATAATACCATTTACCATTATAAAATAGCCAATCGGTTGCATAAGATCCATCTGCTTCAACATAATACCAATTATCATTATCATAGACTCATCCTTGCGATGAAGCATGAACAGTATTCCCTAGAAATGCTCCTGCTAAAATGATACATACAATAATAACTTTTTTTAAATATTTCTTTTGCATACTATTACCTCTCCCATAAACAAATATCTTTGTTATACACTTCTACAAGCTTCCTTATTTTCCTTTAAATTTACATATAAAAAAGGAGCTTTGCATCAACAGTTTTAACTGCTAATGCTACGGCTCCTTATATTTATACTTCATGATTCACCCAACCAATTGAATTTTAAGATTTTCTGCCAAAGCAGAAAATCTACATTATTTGTTCTTTAATCTTTAATCTTTGTTCTTTATTTCAAGTGTTTTATAAACTCTATTATTACATTGTCATATGGAATAAATTTATTTGTCTGAAGAAGAAGAGCTCCCACCACATCTTTTACAGCATATAAATAGAATATAATTATGGCATTGAATACAAGAAGCTTATTCTTAACTGCATATATTATATATGGAATTATTATAATCTCGAAAAGTTTGAAATACAATGCTCCCCTTGTGGCAAGTCCTTCATTTGTATTAAATACTATATACATTATTATGGATAGAAAATATCCATTTTTTAATATATTGTAATATTTGCATTTTGGTTCAATTTTATCTCTCAGAGCCAGAAATGCTATAAATATAAACACTCTGAATACAAATGTAAAATCAAAGAATCCCAATGGTGTCCCTGAGTATGCCTTATATTTATATAGTATGTATTCTGATTTTAATACATTGGTAAATATATATTCAAATACTCCTCCAAGTATTAAAATATAAAATATCAGTGATGCTGCCAGTATAGTGAGCATTTTTTTATAGGACAGCTTTACATTGCCGATCCAGTAAAATGGTATAAAGATTACTGCTGAATAATGGAAGCTCACAGCTACTGCCATAAGTCCAAAGAATTTTGCCGGGTTCCTTTCCTTTATGGCTCCTATACTGTAAAGTGTCATGGCCAGAGCCAATCCTTGTCTTATCTGTCCAAAGTCCTGAATAATAAAGTTTGAAGCATAATAGATTATAAGTGATACAAAAGGATATACTGAATATTTTTTTATTGATTTATATTTAAACAATAAACTCCAGGCTGCCACTACAAACAGCACTGCCTGAAATCCAAATCCTAATTTTTTCAATATGAGATTTAAAGCTGTGTATCCTGCTTCTACATCCAGATGAGTAAAGTTGCTTAATGTTACCATATCAAATATGGATTTATATGAATCATAATCATAACCTACTTTATATCTGCCACCTGTAAAGAAAAGCAGAAATATAAAGAAAAAGGCTAAAAATATATATCTGTACCTGGGAAAGGCACGTTCCTCACACACATCTAAAAATGCAAATAAAAACATTACTCCTAAAATGATTAAATAAATCATTTGTTTACCTTACTCCTTGCACTTTTCTTAAGATTTTTACAGTAGTCTATAATAAATATTAAGAAAATCCCAAGTAAAAATCCACCTACAGCTCCTACAAACATATAATTAAGTAATGCTTTTTTCCCTGTGGTAACTATGGTTTCCTTTGTCTGAATTACAGATAATGGAGAAATATAATTTTCCATTTTCATCTTGTAATCTGACCATCTGTCCAATGCATTGCTGTATGCCTCATTATCATTTATTGATTCATCTTTTATTTTCTTTTCTATTACTTTTATTTTGTCATTAGCATATGTAACTTCTTTGCTGTAATATTTAAAGGATATATCCTTTAAAACAGAATCTAATGATTTATAATATGCATCAGACAGAGTCTTTGCCTGAGTTTTGTCTTTTGAAATTACTTTAAGATCAACTATATATGGATACTTATCCTCCTGCTGCACAGTTATGGTTCCCATGACCCATGAAGCTATGGTCTTTTTGCTGGAATTTTTAAGGCCTGTGCTTTTTTCGTATATATCCTGAATTTCCTTCTGCTCTGCCATATCTTCATAAACCTTATCCATAGTTATTACTTCATTAGGAGCACTGTTTATTTCATTTACTATATTTGCATCAAATTTTATCTGACTTTCAACAGAATACTGCTGCGGCTTTGCTTTTTCACGGAAGCCCACTGCTGCTGCAGAAACAACGGTAATGACAATGAGAAATATAAGATATTTTTTTATTGTATTAAAAAAAACCTGAAAATTATCATTTGTATCCTTATTTATTTTGTCCATGTTCACTTTCCTCTCCGTTATTTATTTTTTGTATCTATGCTTTGGAATACTTCATTCCATTTACATAAAATATTTTCCTTGCTGAATCTTTTTATATTGTTTCTTGCCTTTAAGGACATGGCTTTTCTTAAGGCCTCATCCTCAATTAATTTACATATTCCATTGGCTAAGCCTTCTACATCCTGATTTTTAACTAAAATGCCATCCTCTCCATTGGTTATCATATCTCCAGGGCCTGTATGGCAGTCAAAGCTTACCACAGGAAGTCCAAATGACATGGCCTCCAGTAAAACCATGGGAAATCCTTCAAAACGTGAAGACATTGCATATATGCTGGCATTTTTATATTCCTCAGCCATATTGGATATCTGTCCAAGAAAGTTTACTGTGGAATTAATATTAAGTTCCTGTGATTGTTTTTTAAGCTGCTGTTCAAGTTCTCCTGTGCCTGCTATTCTAAGTGTCCAGTCAGGGTGCTTAAAAGACACGATCTTCCAGGCATCTAAAAGGAAATTGTACCCTTTCTGGTAATTTAACCTTCCCACAGTTAAAACCACCTTTTTTGTACAGTCAGTGTATTCATCAGGGTAAAAAACAAGAGGGTTCTCTATAGCTTTAACTACAGCCCTGCATTTTAAATTAGCAAGGTATGATTTTCTATCTGTTTCAGTTAGTGTAATTATATATTTAGAGTGCTTTGCAGCTAATTTTCTGGCTATGTCCCTGAGCTTAAGCCCTAAATTATTGTTGAAATTAAAGTGCTCCCAGGATATTACAGACAGTGATAGTCCTAAACATGCAGGAACAGTGAATATCCTAAGTATAACATCTGCTTCTACCAGCACATCAAATTTATATTTTTTTACTGTTTTTCTTATTTCATTTATTAATGGTATGAAGTTCTTTTTATTATTTCCTGATCCATTTTTTAAGGCAATGATTTTAACATCTTCATTAATATCGTAGCCTGCCTTAGGTGAATTTACCAGGCTCATTATGTACACTTCATGTCCTATAGCTGCCATTTCACTGGCGATAATTGTGGTTACTCTTTCAGTGCCGGCTTTTTTTGAAATATCTCCTATAAAAAAACATATTTTCATTAGTGTATCCCCTCATTACTGTATTAATTCTCTATATATGTTATTTAAATTTTTCGAATAAACTTCAATGGAAAACCTTTTAATTACTGTGTTGTATGCTTTTTCTGCCATAATTTCGGCTTTATCTTCATTGTTTAATATGTATAGCATGGCTTCTGACAATGCCTTTGTGTCTTCTTTAGGCACCAGTATGCCATCCTGTCCACTTGTGATTATTTCAGGTATTCCTCCCACATTTGAGGCAACTACAGGCAGTTTAGCCGCCATAGCCTCTAAAATTGCAAGGCCGAAGCCCTCCCATCTGGAAGGCAGTACAAATATCCTGCTGTTTGAAAGATACTGATTTACATTATCAGTATTTCCAATAAAGTCAATTTTATCTCTTAAATTTAAGCTGTCCCTAAGAGCTTTTAATTCATCCATAAGCATTCCATCGCCTACAATTGCTGCTTTGTTAATGTGATTTTCAATAGCCTTTATGGACTTAATGAATATGTCTACTCCCTTTTCCTTACCCCTTAAAGAGCCAACTAAAACAGCATCATACATGGGTTCTTTATTTCTTTGTACTTCATTTATTATAATCCCGCCGTACACCACCTTAAGCTTTGGCTTAATGGATGGCATCCAGCTTGTAAGGCTTTTTGATGTCATTTCACTTATGCAGAGTATTCTTTTATATCTGCTGTAAGACCACTTTTCTATAGGATAAAAGGCTTTAATATCCCTTCTTTTGTTAAATGTGCTGTGTTCTGTGAATATGAAGGGTATATTTTTAAATTTTTTTGCAAGTACTGCACCATAATACTGACCTGGGAAAAGGTGTACATGAACGCAGTCATAATTCTCTTCACTTATTATAGATGTAAGCTGCTTGACAGCCTTTAATGCTGAATATTTATTTGACAGCTTCAGATTAAAAACCTTTATATTTTTCTTCTGAAGTTCATTTAATATGAAAGTATTACTTCCATGAAGAAGGCATATATTATTTTCAACAGTATTGTCATTATTATTAAGCACATAATTTTTAAGCAGCGTTTCTGCCCCGCCTATATCCAGATTATTTATTATTTGTAATACCTTCATTAGTAATTCTCCCCTTACAATAGTCTTAAAATATTATACCCTATTCAATGTGCAATGTCCACTTATGTGCCTGTTCTAAGCAGTTTTCAGCTTTATTATTCATTATATATCTTTAATATATTCTCAGTAAATTTTTCAATTGAAAAGTTCTCATCTACAAATTCTTTTCCCTTTAAAGCTATAGGCTGAAGACTTGACTTGTTTTCAAGTATCCACTTTAATTTTTCATATAAAGCCTTAGTGTCTTCAGGATCTACTATAAATCCATTAACATTATCTGTAATTATATCAGTTAATGCTCCCACTTTTGTGCAAAGAAGAGGCTTTTTAAGTGATAATGATTCCAGTACCACATATGGCATTCCTTCCTTTATAGATGGAAGTACAAATAAATCAAATATATTCATAAGGTTGTAGTTATCACTTCTGTATCCCAGAAATTCTATATCATTATATCCTTTAGCTATGGCTTTCATATGTTCCATAGTCTGTCCTTCTCCTGCAAACAATGTTTTGAATTTATATCCCTCTTCATATAATTTTTTCAATGCTGGAATTAAATATTTATGTCCCTTTGTTTCATAAAAATTAGACACAGTTCCTATTACAAATTCATCCTGACCAATACCAAGGCTTTTTCTCATTTCATCTTTATTCATCAAACTATTTTCGTCAATTTTTTCAATTGAATTAGGTATATATGTAATTTTCGACTTTTTTGTTAGTTTATAATCAACTGCGCAGTTGTAATCCTTTTTTGAAACTGCTATTAAATTTGTGCCTATTTTAGCCCCAATGGATTCTATTATTATGTAAATCCACTTTTTTATTTTACTCATAGGTTCATTGAACACAAAGCCATGGGCAGTATATATTATTTTTTTAACGCCGCAGATTTTTGCAGCTGCTCTTCCAAGTATTCCTGCCTTTGAACTGTGGCAGTGAACCACATCATAGCCTTCTTTTTTAAATATTTTCTTTAGATTTGAGATTGTCTTAAAATCCTGTTTTGGATTTATGTCCCTTACCATGGTGTCAACTGGTATAAATCTTATTCCGTTTTCCTCCGCCAGTGTTTTAAGTTCCCCTCCTGGAGCCGCAATTATATCTACATTACAGCCGATTTTTTTCAGCTGTTTACTTAATATCAATACATGCTTTTGTGCACCGCCCATTTCGGACTGTGTAACAACCTGAGCGATTTTTTTCATATAATGCTACCATCCCTTTCACTAAAATGCTGATATAAACTTATATTAACATATTGTTATACCAGGGTAAAGTTGTATTCTATTTTAAAAAAACAGGCCAATTGATTTTTTATTTCAATCAGCCTGCTGCATTCATTTTAATTATTTGTCAATAGTAATGTCTATAGACATCTGTTTTAAAATATTCTTAAGATCCATATCTTCTTTAACACCTGCAGAGCTTTCTTTTATAAATATAATTTTAATGGTTTGGAATATCAGCTTTAAATCAAGAAAAATTGAATAATTTTTAATGTAAAGCAAATCATATCTTACCTTATCCTCTGCAGTAGTTGTATATTTTCCCATTACCTGAGCAAGTCCGGTTAATCCTGCCTTTACAATGGTTCTGTATTTATAATCAGGGATTTCACTTTTAAACTTTTCTACAAAGAAAGGTCTCTCAGGTCTTGGTCCCACAAGGCTCATGTCTCCCTTTAAAATATTGAATATCTGAGGTATTTCATCAATTCTTGTAGATCTCATTATTTTTCCTACCTTTGATATCCTTGGGTCATTTTCTCCTGCCAGAGTTGGCCCTGTAAGCTTCTCAGCATTCATAACCATTGTCCTGAATTTAAGTACATTGAATTTCTTTTCGTTTTCTGTAACTCTTTCCTGTTTATAAAACACTGTACCTCCATCCTCAAGCTTAATGCAGATTGATGCAATAAGTATTATAGGAGATGCTAATACAATACCAATAAGTGAGAAAATTATATCCAGAGTTCTCTTCCCAATTTTCTGCTCCAAAGTAAGTCCTATTTTCTTAACCTTCAGCAGAGGAATGTCATCAGCAGTGTTTAATTTAGTATTAAGCATAGCTATTTCATACATATCAGGAATTATATATAAGCTTTTTCTGTCTGAAATACAATTATCCACAATCTTATTTTTTATTTCTAATTCCACATCGCTGCAGATAAAAACAACATCAACTTTTCCAATAAACTCAAATAATCTTTTTGAATTACTGCTGCAAATGTATTTAACTTTATAAAGGTCTCCCTGTTTTAAAAGGATTTTTTTTGCAACATATTCAGCACTTTCATTGCCGATTATAAGTGAATCCTTAATTCCATGTGTGTTCCTTCTTATTTTCCATACACAGCTTCTCCATGCAACTAATGTGAAAAATTGCAGAACCGGGCTTAAAAGCATAACACCTCTTGGATATGAAAATCCTCTGGCGAAGAAAGCAATAAAAGCAGTAGTTATGGTAAGAGCTATAATAGTCAGAAATATTGAATAAACAGTCTCAGCTAAAGACAGCTTCAAGTTGTTGCTCAGTCCAAAAATATACATAAAAATCAAATATGTGAGTATAATAAAAGGAGCGATTTCCAAAAACGGCTGGTAGTTAAAGGTTGGAATAGGCAACTTAAATTCAATTACATATGAAACATAAATTGATCCCATAACCAATAAAATATCAACTAAGTAAATGCCTATTTTATATATTTCTGTTACAAAATTGTCTTTCTTCATTAGGACACCTTCCTCGAAAATATTACTTATTATATTTACTTAGCTTAATTTACCTTTTTATTTATAATAAAATTCTTTATTAAGCTGAGCTTCTTCTTCCTTTGATAAATTTACTTTGATTTTTATATTATGTGTAATTCTTTTCCCCACCGGCGGTAATTTCATATAATCATCGCCATACAGGTTAGTAAGATAATTACTATAATTCCCCGGTACAGGAAATAAAGCATCTTCAAATATAAGTTTTTTTAATGGAAATATATCTGAAGCATTATACATAGTATCCCAGTTTAATATATCCGTACCATATCCAAAAATTGAGGTATTATTGTTTAGCATCTTACTAATTCTTCTATCTCTTGTCTTGATATTTAAATTGTAAATTGCATCCTTATTAAATATTGCAAAGGGGAAAAACAGAATCTTTATAACCAGCTTCATTATATTTTTAATAAAGTTTACCGGCTTAAAAAATGGTTTCTTAAGTGGAGCATTAATTGCAAAGACTTTAATGTAAAGCACCTTGAGAAACTTTTCAAAAAAAAACCTTTTTACAGCATTGTCAGAGTATGAATCTATAGGAAATATGTCTATAAAAACTCCCTGATGACCATTTGGTTTCCCATTTTGTATTAAAATGCTTTTTCTATCCTTTATCTGAGTCCATGTAATCCCCGCTGATTCCGTGGTGTTAAGATTTTGTACAAATAAATCCTCAGGCAGCTCCTTAACTGCAAAACTTAAAAACTTATTGTAATCCTCTCTCCTCATGCATATATCTATGTCATCGTCCCATGGGATAAATGCCTTATGCCTAACTGCACCAAGTAAAGTTCCTCCGTCCAGCCAATAGTTAATTCCTCTTTTTTTACACAAAGCATCTACTTTCTTTAAAATTCCAAGTGCTATTAACTGTGCCTGCCTTAATGTGCTTTCTGTTCCCTCATCTTTTGGATTTTCACTGGCATTACCCCATTTTATAAATACACTTTCTTCCATCATTATCCCCCGCTAGTTACAAAATTACATAACCTTGATTAACCTATTTTATACTAAACCATAGTTTTAGTCAATAAATCGAGTCCCCATGCTGCTAGAAAGTATATTACAATTTGGTTACAATTACCATAATAAAATGCGTTTTATAATTGAAATAAATTCATTGTCTTAATGTTAGTATATCCATTTATCATCCTTTTAGCTCTGTTAGCGAATAATGTGGATGTTTATATCTTATATCCAGCATACAATTTGGACAGCCTCTTCTGCCATGTTAGTTAATATTGTTGATGTTTATATAAAAAGATAGCTTGTCCTAAATAAAAAAGCTGTAAAGCTCTTCAAGCCGTAGGCTGCAGGAATATTTTAATTTCAGTGTACAAGCTTAATTAACCCCATCCACATTATAATATAACAGAGCCATATGGCTTGAATATATAATAAATGAAAAGAACTGCCTAAATCTAGACAGTTCTTTTATTTAAAGTGATTTCAAAAATGATAGAATTCCTTTGACAATTGCATTAGCTGCTCTTGCCTGATAAGCTGAATTATTTAAATTGCTTTCTTCCGTAGGATTGGTTAAGAATCCCACCTCTGTTAATACTGTAGGCATATTGTTATGATGCGATATGTAAAGCCAGTTTCCATCCTTAATTCCCCTATCACTAGAACTAAGTTCGCCAACTAAAGCGCTTTGTATTGCCTGAGCAAGCTTCTGGCTGTCAGTGTTTGAAGTTTGATAAAGTGTTTCTATACCGTGTACACTTGGATTGCTGAATGAATTATTGTGAATGCACACAAAATAATCAGCCTTAGCATTATTAGCTATATCGCATCTATGCTGTAAATCCGCAGTTACATTAGGCCCAGGTACATTATCATCTGGTCTTGTGTAAACTACATTAATACCATTTTGTGAAAGTATTTGTCCAACTTTTGAAGCTATTGCCAGATTAACATCTTTTTCCTTAACACCAGTAACCCCTACTGCACCAGAGTCATATCCGCCGTGGCCTGCATCTATTGCAATGGTGTATCCGGCTTTTGCATTAACAGTTACAGTTAAAGCAACACTTCCTGCATAATTATTTACTGTTCCTGAAAATTTATATGTGCCTGGTTTAGATGTATTCAGTACATTACTATTCCAAACAACATCTACTGATCTTGTACTCCCATCAGTCATTACGGCTTGTACCTTTGTTGGAAATTTATATGATGCATCTTGTGCAACCTGAGCACTTATTCCACTGATAGATTTAATTTGTGAAGCTCCATCAATTGATTTTAACGCATTTAAAACTCCATTTGAAATACCTGAAGCAATGGCATCCTGATTATTAATAAGATAATTTTCATCACTTGGATTGCTTAAAAATCCTATTGGTATTTTAACGCTTGGAATATTAATTCCATTAAGTTCTGGAATATTATCCAGTGTCTTTACACCTCTGTTAGTCAGTGATGCAGCACTTGCCACAGCATTTTGAATATTATTAGCTAAAGTTATATCACTATTGTTGTTATGGGAATAATATGTTTCAACTCCATTTGCCGATGAGCCTGTGTGTATGTTACAGTGAATACTTATGTATGCATTTGCATTTGAGTTATTTGCAATGGACATTCTGGTATTTAAATCCACAGAGCTGTCATCAGTCCTTGTATAAACAACATTAATTCCCTGGTTTGCAAGGTAATTTCCTACCTTTTTAGCAACAGACAAATCTATGTCTTTTTCCTTAGTCCCTCCTGGAGAAGTTTGTCCAAGATCGCTTCCACCGTGGGCTGCGTCTATAACCACTGTATAAGCTGATCCAATGGTAAATTTCATAGTTACGGGACTTAAAATACTTTGTCCATCTTGTGCTTTTATATTACTGTTTATTTTTAAATAATATGTTTGTCCAGGAGTATATGGTCTAAGTGGTGAAATTACAACAGTTTTGCAATCCTGCTGAAGCTCAACCTTAAAGTCATTAAATATATTCCCAGAGCTGTCTGTTATGTAAATATTGCTTTTTTTAATGGTGTTCCCGTCTACAGGTAAACTGAATTTTACTGTCCACGCCTTTGCAGCTTCAACATTTGTCTTATCTGGAGCTGAATTTACATATAATCCGGCAGCAAGTGTCTTTTGTGAAAACAGCATCAAAAATCCAAAGCACAAAATAAAACCAAATATATTTTTAAATAAAGTTTTCATTACCACACCTCTTTTCCTTACTTATTTAAAACTTTTCTTAATTCTTTAACCACCTCATCTTCCGGATCTAATTTTTCTGCTATATCAAGATGTGCCTTAGCCTGTTTTAAATCTCCTGAGTTCAAATAGCACATAACAAGATTTGTACAGATTTCAACGGATCTGGTAGCCTCAAAGGCCTTTCTGAAATATGCTATTGCCTTAGGGAAATCGCCTAAAGAGGCAAAATTAACCCCCAGCTCATTTATTACTTCAACAATGTTATTGTCAATGGCAACAGATTCATTTAAATAATAAATAGCCTTTTCATAGTTTTCCAGATTCCTATAGGCAACTGCAATATAATAATATAAATTTGCATTGTTTCCATAGTTATCAATTAAAGGCAGAAGCAGCTTTAAGGCTTCTGTAGGATTTTCATCTACACTTTCACTGCCATTTTTAAAATCAAGAGCATCTTTAATAGAATGCTTTAATTCTGAAACCTCAGCAGTTTCTTTGCCGCCTTTGGAAATATATTCATTTATGCTTATGAATGCCTTGGTTAAATCTCTCTTTTCATTATAAATAACAGCTTCATAAAGATATGGAAGAGTACATCCATTTATTTTTTTTGCCTTGTCTATTTCTTCTAATTCCTCATCTGCAAAAGAACTTTCAATTCCTCTTAAATGTTCCGCAAGTAATAGTAATTTATCATAATTCCCCTTGTTTTCTTCAACGGCACATAACCCTTTAAGAAGTATATAGGCATCTTCATAATTTTTTTTATTAACTTCCTTTGCAATAACTCCTTTTATAAATGTCTTGCTTTCAGAAATATGGTCAATTATTTTCACATATATTTTGTTGAACTTAAACTTTTCGTCTAATCCAAGTACAAAAAAAATGCCTTCAAAAAAATACGATAGTGGAATTGCATCAAGATTTTCCCCGGATTTTATTTTTTCAACTAAAACACTTGACTTTATTGGTAAAGATACATTTTCTTCCACCTTAATATTAAATAATTGCTGTATCTTATTTTTATCTATTTCCAAAAATAGCAGATTAGATAACTTTGCTGAAAACTGTGATTTAATATCCATAAATTCTCCTCTTTATACAATAAATACTTCTTTTTTATTATAATTTAAATTTAAATTAAATTCAACATTGCATTTGCTATAAAATAACAAAGAGTGAAATAAAATCCCACTCTTTTTGATAACTTATTTAAATTTCCAAAGCTTCATTAATAATCTTCATTACTTTTTCTTTAAAGCTTTGAAGTTTCACTTCTGAGTCTTTAATGCTGCTGCCTATTACAGAAATGTATATTTTTATTTTAGGCTCAGTTCCTGAAGGTCTTACAACAAACCATGAACCATCCTCAAGTACGAACTTTAATACATTTGACTTAGGAAGATCAATAATAGTTTCATCTATTTTGTCTAAATCCTTTTCAATACTTGATTTATAATCCATCTTCTTAACAATTCTCACATTGTCTAAAACATTATTCATGGAATGTCTTAAATACTGAAGAGCATTTTCAATTTTTATCTGTCCTTCTTTTCCTTTAAGTTCAATGGATACCAACCCTTCCTTGAAATATCCATATTGTTCATATAAGCTTATAAGAGCATCATATAAGGTCATGCCCTTCTGCTTATAGTACAATGCTGCTTCACATACCAGCATGGAAGCAATAACTGCATCCTTATCCCGTACAAAGTCTCCAGCCAGATATCCATAGCTTTCCTCAAATCCAAACAGGAATGTTCCATTTTTATTTTCTTCAAAACCCTTTATTTTTTCTCCAATATATTTGAAGCCTGTGAGTACATCAATTAATTCCACATTATACTGCTCTGCTATTTTTCTTACCATTTCAGTAGTAACTATGGTCTTAATCAGCTTTCCATCTGAAGGCAGTACATTTAATTCCTTCTTTGATGAAACAATGTAATGTGTGAGAATTACACCCATCTGGTTTCCGGTAAGTACCTGGTATTTTCCTGTGTTGTCCTTAACTACCACGCCTAATCTGTCACAGTCCGGATCCGTACCAAAAATTATATCAGGCTTTAATTCCTTTGCCATTTCCAAGGCTATGCTGAATACACTTGGATTTTCAGGATTAGGATATGGTGCAGTTTTAAAAGTTCCGTCAGGCAGTTCCTGTTCCTTTACCACATGAAGATTTTTATACCCAAGCTCGCCTAAAACTCTCCTTACAGGAATATTTCCAGATCCATGTATTGGTGTATAAATAATTTTTAAGCTTTCTGCATGATTTTTTACTAAGTCTTTTCTTATGGTGAGAGATTTTACCTTGTCCATATAGACTTTGTCTACATCTTCACCTATTATTTTTAACAAACCTGATTCTTTAGCCTGATTTAACGCCATAGTTTTAATTGTTGAAAAATCTTCAATAGCTTCTATATATGAAAGAATTTCCTTTGCTGCCTCATCTGTTACCTGACCGCCGTCCTCTCCATAAACCTTATAACCATTATACTGCTTTGGATTATGAGAAGCTGTTATTACTATTCCAGCCTTGCTTTTTAAATATCGTACAGTAAATGAAAGCATTGGAGTAGGCCTTAAACTTTCAAATAAATTTACCTTTATGCCATTCCCGCATAATACAGATGCTGAGTATTCAGCAAATTCCTTTGACATTATTCTGGAATCGTATGCTATACTAACGGATTTTTCATCATTGTAGTGGTTTACAAGATACATTGCTAATCCCTGTGTTGCCTTTCCTACAGTATATATGTTCATTCTGTTGCTTCCTGCGCCTATAATCCCCCTGAGTCCGCCGGTTCCAAATTCAAGATCTTTATAAAATCTGTCTTCTATTTCTTTTTCATTTGTAATGTTTCTTAATTCCCTTTTAGTATCTTCATCAATAAATTTACAGTTCAACCAATATTGGTACTTATCTCTATATATCACTGTTGTAATCCTCCCTATTTACAAAATTATAACAATAATATTATACTATAAATTTATTAATATATTAACATGGGAGCATTAAAAAAACATAAACATTATTTTTGTTCTACATTAACGTTTTCAGAAGTTTCTGTTATATTATCTTTTAATATGGAAACTAAAACAGTATTTATGTCATCTACAATACTAATTTCCTTTGACATTTCAATATCTGAAATCCTAAAGGTATCCCCAGCATTGAGATTTGACAAATCCACATTAACTGTTTTTGGAATATCTTCTCCTCTGCACTGTACTTTAACACTGTTTTTTTCCCTTTGAATAATTCCGCCTTTGCTTTTTATAATTCCTTCCCCCATTAGCATTACAGGAATATCAGTAGTAAAATATTTATCACCAGTAAGTTCCTCAAGGTCTATATGTATTATATTGTGGCTTACAGGATCTCTTTGCAGTTCTTTTATTAATGTTTTATGATTGCTTCCATTTATATTAATGTCCAGTTCACCATGCTCACCATTTCTGTTTATTGCACTGTTTAAATCCATGTATGCCAATTCAAATAGTACATTTTTAATATTCTTTCCATACAATATACCAGGTACTTTGCCTTCTCTTCTTTCCTTATTGGCAGAGTGCCTGCAGTTTTTTTCTCTTACATCACATTTTAAAAATTCCATTTTTATCCCTCCTACAATTTTATTATTGACCTAGGCGGGAAAAAATATTCATAGTAATTTTCACAAATGGATAAAATAACATTGCATTTAATAAACATATAACTTATAATAATATTGTTTTGAAAAGAAATCCACGGGAACCTTTGTACTATCACAGTTTCACGGGAATATTATATGAAAGAAGGTGCTATATCAAGGTGTATAAATTAGATCAAAATGAAACACCACTATTTGATGCTTTAATGGAATATGTAAATAGGGGAACCATACCATTTCATGTTCCTGGTCATAAAAAAGGTGTAGGAGCAGACGAAGAATTTAAAAAGTTTATGGGCGAAAATCCCTTTAAAATTGATGTAACAGTTTTTAAACTGGTAGACAGCCTTCATCATCCAACAGGACCCATTAAAAAGGCCCAAGAGCTTGCTGCAGATGCTTATGGTTCTGATGCCGCATTTTTTTCCATTCATGGAACATCAGGTGCCATTCAGGCTATGGTTATGACTGTAGTTAACTCTGGTGAGAAAATAATAATCCCTAGAAACGTGCATAAATCAATTACTGCTGGAATTATATTAAGCGGCGCCATACCAGTATATATGCAGCCTGAGCTGGATAAAAAGGTTGGCATTGCTCATGGTGTAACTCCGGAAACAGTAAGAGCAACTTTAGAGGCAAATCCAGATGCTAAAGCAGTTCTTATAATAAATCCTACTTATTATGGGGTAGCAACTGATATAAGAAAAATAGCAGACATTGTCCATGAGTACAATTTACCACTTATTGTGGATGAAGCTCATGGTCCTCATTTAGGATTTAATAGTAAGCTGCCTGTATCTGCAATGGAAGCAGGCGCTGATATGTGTGCACAAAGCACCCATAAGATAATTGGTGCCTTAACACAAAGTTCCCTTTTACAAGTTCGGTCAGAACGTATAGATATACCTAGAGTTCAGCAGATTTTAAATATTCTTCAGACTACATCACCATCGTATATACTCATGGCTTCACTGGATTGTGCAAGAAGGCAGATTGCTATTCATGGAGAAGAACTTCTTGATAAAGCCATTGCACTTGCAAACCATGCCAGGGAAGAAATAAATAAAATACCCGGATTTTACTGCTTTGGTGAAGAAATACTCGGTCAGCCTGGGGTTTATGCTCTGGATCCAACTAAAATGACAATTACATGCAGAGAATTGGGAATAACAGGATATGACCTTGATATGATTCTTTCAAACAGATATCATATTCAAATGGAACTGTCAGATTTATATAATGTATTAGCCGTGGGCTCATTTGGAGACACAAAGGAAAGCATTGATGCTTTAATTAATGCATTAAAGGAAATAAGCAGTGAATACTATGGAAAAGGCAACAAAAAGGCTGACTTTATTGATATTCCCGCTATTCCAGAACAGGTTCAGATACCAAGAGAAGCATTTAACAGTGCTAAAACACCTGTATTACTTAAAAACAGCGTAGGAGCCATCAGTGGAGAATTTTTAATGGCATACCCGCCGGGGATTCCAATTTTATGCCCTGGTGAAAAGATTACACAGGAAATCATAGACTATATACAAAAGCTGAAAGATACAGGTTTATATGTTCAGGGTACAGAAGATCCTGAAGTTGAATATATAAAAGTTGTAAAAGAAGAAGATGCAGTTTATATAAATGTAGAATAATAATAAGACCAGCAAAGATTTTGCTGGTTTTTTTGACTAAAATTCTAAAAGGTTTTTTTGACTAAAATTCGAAAAAGTATTGAAAAATAATAAATGTATGCTATAATAATAATTAACAGATAACAATTATTAAGTGATTATAAATCTTATACATATTGATTTTTATTTTAATATTGGAGGGATTATTTATGAAAAGTGAAAAAGAATTGAAATTAGGAGAAAGAATTTATGAAGATGTAATTAATAAACAGGAGATATTTGCAACAAATGAAGATGATGTAGTATTAAACTGCGATGGAGAACCATGTAATTTCTGCTACAGCAAAAATAAGGGAAATATATAAAATTAATTATTAACATCAATGAACAGGGGTATGGTAAATATGCTGAGTAATACAGTGTGCCATACTCCTATATATTTTTTTGTTTGATATGGGGGCTGTTTAATACGCATCTATACTGACCCCTATGGCTGTGTTAAATAATAATGTGGATTTTTTACGTATATGAGCGAGAGAAATGTACAAGCATTGAGCTTTAGACTTTGTTAAACAATAATGTGGATGATTTGCATTAACTAACTACTTTACAATGTTAGCGTATATTGTTGATGGGGTTTCGAATATTTAATAAAAAAATACAACTTTATATGAATAATATGGAAACATGTTGGAAACAATATGGATATAAATATTATTTGAATATAAAGGATGTAAATATTATGCTTAAATATAAATGTTGTAATATCAGTATAATTTCATATTTTCAATCTAAAAGATTTCATAAAGGCAGATCATGCCCTTACTGCGGCTGCAGCCATACTGTTAAATATGGACTAAACTGCGGAAAGCAGAGATATAAATGCCATGACTGCAAAAGGACCTTCAGTGATTTAACCAATACGCCTATTTACAGAACTCACTACCCTGAAAAATGGGAGGCCTTTATCAAGTGTACAATTAATGGTTTATCTCTTAGAGCTGCAGCCAGGGAAATTAAGGTTTCCTATGTAACACTCTTTTATTGGAGGCATAAGCTTCTTTCAGCAACAAAAAAAATTGAACAAAACAGAATGAAAGGTTACTTTGAGGTGGAGAACTTCTTTTTAAAATTCTCAAACAAAGGTAAAAAGAGGATTGAAAGTAATAAAGAAAGGATTCATGGAAGAAGCTTAAAGTCTTTTCAGCTTGACAAAGACAGTGTTTGTGTAGTTAATGTTATGGATTATCATAAAAATATTTATTCTATGGCAATTGGTACAGGACGCATGAATCCCGGAGATATCAATGATTTATTCAGCAAACTGCTTAATGGAAATAAATTTGCATGTTCAAAGCCAAAATCCTTTTTTGCATTGTTTTTCAAAAGAGCAAATATTATTGAAGCTAAAAGATTATTGGATGGAAATTCTGAAATCATAAAATATGGGACTGAATGCCTGGACTGGTTAAGTCAATTTAGGGGAGTCGCAACAAAATATCTAAATAATTATTTAAGCTTATTTAAATTTATCAAATCAGTAAACTTTAACAGGATGGCATGGTATATAAAAAAACTTTATGCCTCTATCCTATATGTTAATATTAAGCAGACAAATTTGTCTATAAGAGTCAGTGATAATTGTTTTGACTAAGGATAAACAATATATAAACTATATAATGTATTTAGTAAATCACTATTTAAGTGAGCAAAAATACTGATGCTTCTACAGTTCTTTGAGAAGCTGCATAGATGATTTACTTTACATCTATTTGGCATGTCCCTGTCGGGAATTGTTTTTATAATGATGTTGGACAACCTATCGGTTTTAAGAGCTTTTAGCCCTTTTTTAATTTCAAAAATCAATTTTAAATGAAATTATTTTTATAAAGTACCTGATTTGCTGAAATGCCTGGTAAATTACCAACATTATTGAATAACAAAGTTATTTTGGACTTAAGTTCAAAATTTCAACTTGATAGATTATCAACATTATTGAATAACAGAGCCATAGGGTCAGGATATAATACAAATAACAAAGATTAAAGAACAGATAACAAATTATTTAATCTTTGTTCTTCAATCTTTAATCTTTAGTTTTATAGGTTTCTTATGAGATTTAAATTTTTTTCTATTTTATTTTTTTCACTGTTTTCTATAAATTTTTTATATCCAGAGGTGCTCATATTTAGTATGGGTCTGTATGTATTCATAAGCTTATTAAAATAGCCTATTATATAGTCAAGTTTATATAATGGTTCTGAAATATTTTTATTTAAAAGCACTGTAAGGCTCTTTTTCTTTTTGTTAAGGTGTTTCTTTAATTCGCCATAGTAATTTTCCCCTGTACTTATTGCTTTTACATTTTGAAAATTGGTATCCAGCACTTCCATGTAAATTGGATATAATTCTTTAAATAAATCATCGCTGAATTCTCCGTGCTGTTTTTCAAAATCATCAACCTTGTTTTTTAAGCTGATGAGCTTATTATTATTTCTTTCTCTTAGTTCAGGTATATTCTTCATTATTAATCTTACATTTTCAACATACTGTACTTTGTCCTTTACTAAACTATTCAGACCTTTGTCAGCTATGTTAAAATCCCTTTTTTCTCTTTCAATTATGCCATTATCTCTTATAGCCCTGAATATGCTCTGTTTCTTATCCACTGGGAAAAAAATATTAAAGTAATAAGCAAGCTGCCCTATGTCTTTTTGAATACTTTTATCTGTAACTACTCCTCCCTCATCTGTGATGTATAGTAATGCCTGGGCTTGTTTTTTTACACCGCCAATTGTTTTTTTATTTATCATTACTTCTCTGTATCTTTTTCCTTTTATCTTAATTGCCTCAGATACCAGAGGAACTTCCCCTTTTTTTATATATGGAGCCAGCTTTCCCATAATTTCATTAGATGCTAAAGTATAATCAAACAATGCATAACACCTCGATTATAAATAAATTAAAATTCTAGTACAATAATATTATTATACTAGAATTTTAATTATTTTGCACATTTATATAGATTTATGCTTCCATGCCTTTTACTAATGCCTTTTTGTTTAATTCAATAGCCTTTGCAGGTACTGTCTGCTCTATTATTTTATTCCAGTTTATACTGCTAAGCCCAAGAACTTTTATAAGAGCACCTAAGAGTACAACATTTTGTGCTTTAATATTACCAAGCTTTTTTGCCTCTTCAGCTGCATCTATTATTACAGTATTGCTTACAGTAGCTTTAAGTTTTGCATTTACATCTTCTGGATACTTTTCTGCTCCTATTAGAACTGGAACAGGATATATTTCATAATCATTTATTACTAAATAACCATCCTTTTTTAAATATGGAAGCCATCTGGCAGCTTCACTTTTTTCAAAAGCCACAATTACATCTGCTGTTCCCTTTTCTATGAGAGGTGAATATACCTTCTGTCCAAATCGAACCTGTGTTGATACGCTGCCTCCCCTTTGAGCCATTCCATGAATTTCTGACATTTTAACATCATAGCCGTTATTTAATAATCCCAGTGTAAGTATCTTTGATGCTAATATGGTCCCCTGTCCTCCAACGCCTACAAAAAGTACACTTTTAACCTTATCCATATTATTCACCCACCTTCTCTATAGCATTGAATCTGCAGACCTGCTTACATAATTCGCATCCATTGCACATGTTTTCATCTATACTTACAATGCCGTTTTTATATTGTAATGCCGGGCATCCTGTTTTCAGGCATGCCTTACACTTTTTACAAAGCTCAGGATCTATCTTACACTTTAGGCCTGCCCTTTGCTTTAATACGTCCTTTTTAAGAGCACAGGCCCTCTTTACTATTAATACAAAAGGATCAGTACTTTCATAGGCCTCTTTAACAGCCTCCTCAGTTTCAGATAGATTGTATGGATCTACAACTCTAATATTTTCTTCTTTAATTCCAAGTGCCAGGACAACCTTTTCTATATCTATAATTACAGTAGGTTTTCCCTGCAGTGTTCTGCCTGTTCCTGGGTTTTCCTGATGTCCTGTCATTGCTGTTATTCTGTTATCCAGTATGCAGGTTACTATTGGAATATTATTATAAATTGAATCCATTAACCCTGTTATTCCTGAGTGGAAGAATGTGGAGTCACCAATAAAGGAAAATACCTTCTTTTTTCTTCCAGCAAGTGAATTTGCTTTTTCTATGCCAAGGCCTGCGGTTATTGAAGCTCCCATACATATAACTGTATCTGTAACGTTTAATGGAGCCACCATTCCAAGTGTATAGCACCCTATATCACCTGTGGCAATAATGTCCTTATATTTTGAAACAGCATAAAAAATTCCTCTATGAGGACAGCCGGGGCATAAAACGGGAGGTCTTGATGGTGCTTTAATATCCGTACTATAATTTGCTTCAGCCTGTTTTCCAAAAACAGCTTTTCTTATAACTTCAGGACTGAGTTCATCACAAATTGGAATTATATCCTTTCCTATACATGAAATCCCCATAATCTTAATTGCATTTTCTAAATATGGCTCATTTTCCTCTATAACATATAATTTTTCTACTTTCTTGGAAAATTCCCTAATCATTTTATCCGGCAATGGATAAGACATTCCTATTTTCAAATATGATGCAGTATCACCAAATACTTCTTTAGCGTACTGATAGCTTATCCCGCTTGTAACAATGCCTATTTTGGTGTCACCCATTTCAATTCTGTTAAGATCACTGCTGTTTGAATAATCCTGAAGCTTTTTAAGTCTTTCCTCTACTTCATAATGCTTCTGTTTTGAATGAGCTGGTATCATTATATATTTCTTAATGTTCTTCTCATAATCCTTAATTCCAACATCCTGCTTTTCTCCAAGTTCAACTATGCTTTTTGAATGAGATATTCTTGTGCTGCTCCTGAAAAGTACAACTGTATCAAACATTTCGCTTATTTTATATGCTTCTTTTATGAAATCCTTACATTCCTGTGAATCTGAGGGTTCCACCATGGCAATTTTAGCATGAGGCGCATATAATCTGTTATCCTGCTCATTTTGTGATGAATGCATTCCTGGATCATCTGCAGTTACCACAACAAATCCTCCGTTAACTCCCTCATATCCCATGGTAAACATTGGATCAGCAGCTACATTAAGTCCAACATGCTTCATAGTGGTTAAGCTTCGTGCTCCTCCAATAGATGCCCCTGATGCTACCTCAAAGGCTACCTTCTCATTTGGGGCCCATTCTGCATAAACCCCATCATATACAGCCAGATTCTCAAGTATTTCTGTACTTGGAGTGCCTGGATAAGCTGATGCAACCTTACATCCAGCCTCATAGGCACCTCTGGCAATAGCTTCGTTACCTGACATAATGACTTTCATAAACAACCCCCGCCTTCTTTAAAATTTAATCACACATTACAGAACCTAAAGCTATAGAATATAATTTTGACTTTGCACTATCTGCTCTTGAAACCAAAACCACAGGACATTTGGCACCAACAATAACACCTGCACTTTCAGCCTTTGCAAAATAAGTCAATGACTTACCAAGAAAATTCCCGGATTCTATATTAGGCACAAGTAAAACATCAGCATCTCCGGCAACTTCACTTACAATGCCCTTATGCTTTGCTGCTTCTTTAGAAACAGCATTGTCCAATGCCAACGGCCCATCGATAATGCAGTCTTTAATCTGTCCTCTTTTGTTCATTTCTGATAATGCAGCAGCATCTACAGTGGCCTGCATGGCTGGATTTACAACCTCTACTGCACATATTGGAGCCACCTTAGGATTGTGGATTTCAAGGCTGTTGCATACGGTTACAGCATTATTAATTATGCCTATTTTATCTTCAAGAGTTGGGTATGTAACCATGCCTCCATCTGTTAAAAAAATTAATTTATGATAAGTGGATACATCATATATCATGACATGGGAAAGAAGCCCGCCTCCCTTAAGTCCTGCTTCCTTATTTAAAACAGCCTTAAGTAAAGCTGCTGTTCCAAGCATTCCCTTCATAATATAATCTGCCTGTCCCTGTGATACAATTTCCACAGCCCTGGCAGCAGCTTTTATTTTGTCCTTTTCATCAATGATCTTCATATTGGATATATTAATGTGATCATTGCCGGCTATGGAATTTATCTCTTTAGAATCGCCAACTAATATTGCATCAATTAATCCCATATCTACAGCTGAAGCCACGGCCTTTAATACCTGATCATCCTGTGCCACAGCAACAGACATGGTCTTTTTTCTTTTCTTTTTAGCAAGTTCCAAAAGCTCATCTAAATTTGTAACCATATACACATCTCCTCGATTTTTTAAATATCATAATATAATTGATACTCAATTGGCGCTGGTACCGGCAGTACTTTAACTATCTCGCTTTCATATTTATATTTGATCCAGTTATTAATAAAGTGCTCATCAAAAACACCGTCTCTTAATAAAAAGTCATGATCCTTTTTAAGTTCATCTAAGGCCTCTGTTAAAGACTTTGGAAGAGATCCTATTTTATTTCTTTCCTCATCTGGAAGGTCAAAAACATTTACATCATATGGTCCAAAACCTTCTTTTGTAGGATCTATTTTATTTATTATTCCATCTAAGCCTGCCATCAACAGTGCTGAATATGCTATATAAGGATTACATGTTGCATCTGAAGGCCTGAATTCGAACCTTCTCTTTGCGGGATCCTTTACATATCCAGGTATTCTTATTACAGAACTTCTGTTACCTGTAGCAAAGCATATTGACACAGGAGCTTCAAAACCTGGTACAAGCCTTTTATATGAATTAGTGGATGGATTTGTAAATGCAAGTAATGATCTTGAATGTTTTAAAATACCCCCGATAAAATAATGTGCTTCTTTACTTAGTTTGGAATAGCCTTTTTCATCATAAAATAAATTTTTATTATCTTTTCTTAAAAGCATATGCACATGCATACCGCTGCCTGCCTCACCATAAAGTGGCTTTGGCATAAATGTGGCCGTCTTTCCATGAGTAACTGCTTCATTTTTAATTACATACTTTGCCATCATTGTTTCATCGGCCATTTTCTTCATATTATCTAATTCTACCTCCAGCTCCAGCTGGCCTGCTGCTCCAACCTCATGATGATGATATTTTACATCTACTCCCATTTCCTGAAGCTTTAATGTCATTTCAGATCTGAGATCATTATTCAAATCATATGGTAATCCCATGTGATATCCATCCTGGAAGGGTACCTTGTATCCGAAGTTTTCTTCTTTATCATTGGTACTCCAGGGTGCCTGCTTTGATCTTATAGTTACTTCCTGATGCTCATGTTTTATTTCAAAGCTTATGTGGTCAAAAATATAAAATTCAAATTCTGGCGCTATTAAAAATTCGTCAGCAATTTTAGATGATCTCATGAATTTTTCTGCCTTTTCTGAGATATATCTGGGGTCTCCACTGAATCTCCCTTCATTATTTCCTATTGTGTAAATGTTTGCAATGATGCTTAAAGTTGGAACTTTGCAGTATGGATCAACAAATGCTGTTGATATATCAGGGATAAAGCACATATCTGAATTCTCTATGGATGAATATCCATAACTTGAACCATCAAATCCAATCCCCTCCTGGAAAAGCTTTTCACTAAGTCTTTCCACAGGAATGGCAAGATGATTCCATCTTCCTCGAAGGGTGATAATTTTAAAATCGATAATTTTAATATTATTTTTTTCTGTAAACGTTTTTAACTCTTGGTAATTTTTAAACATATTATTAACCCCCACGTATAACTAGTTTGTAAATATTATATATTTTCTATAATTTTAGTATAATACATGAATTATTTTTGTCAACAATATGTGAGGGTTTTGCAATATTAAATTCATTAATAATTAAAAATGAAAGATTAATATAATATCCTGCTGGTTACATCCTTAATTGAATTACATCCTGTTAATACCATGGCAGACTTTAGTTCTCCTTTAATGTTTTCTATATATGTTTTTACACCTTCCCTTTGTCCTCCAAAGGATGCTGTTACAAAAGGTCTTCCAATTAAAACTGCATCTGCTCCCAATGCTATCATCTTAAGAACATCCACACCATTTCTAACTCCGCCATCTGCAAGTATTGTAACTTTTCCCTTAACAGCCTCAGCTATTTCAGGAAGGACATCTGCAACTCCTGGAGTCTGGTCAAGCACTCTGCCTCCGTGATTTGATACTACAATTGCATTAACTCCTGCTTCAACTGCTAATTCAGCTTCGTCTGCAGTCATGATTCCCTTTAATATAAATGGCAGCTTTGTGCTATTAACAATTTCTTTAATTTCATCTACAGTTTTTGGTCCTACAGGTTTTCCATGAAGAGCCAATGTTATAAGTCCTGCTGCATCTATGTCCATTCCTACAGCAAAAGCACCTGCCTCTTCAGCAAGCTTTATCTTTTTAATTACATTGCTGTTTTCCCAAGGTTTAATAATAGCAATGCCTTCTCCATTAAACTTCTTAAGCTGCTGAAGATTTGTAATAAGAAATGAATCAACTGCTGTGTCGCCTACCATAGGATAAATACCTGCATCAACACATCCTCCTATTACCCAGGAAATATATTCTTCTTCTGTGAACTTTCCTCCCATATTTAGCGTAGTGCCTGATACCGGCGCTGCAAATACTGGTATTTCAAGCTTTTTGCCAAACAGCTCAGTTGAAGTATCTGGATTCTTTGCATTGTGGATAACTCTCATATTTAATTTATATGCTTCCAATGCTTCAATATTTATAGTAAAAGCCTGGCCAGTTCCTTTTCCCCCCATACCTGGTACTTCACCAGCACATGCTTTTCCATTGCATACAGGGCATACTCTGCAGCTTCCATTTAAATTTTCCCTTGCATTTTTTAAAACATCTTTGTAATTCATTTTTAACCTCCCTATATTTGCTTTATTATTTGTATTTTTCAGGAATGTTTTCTTCAGTATAAATCTTAATGCCATTTTCCAGCAGAAGTTCAGCTGTTACCCCGTTTCCTTCTCTTTTATTTCCAGTGAAAGTACCGTCATATATTACAGAAAGGCCGCAGGAAGGACTTCTTGCCTTTAAAATGGCTTCTGTGGCTCCGCAGTTTTTTGCAATTCTTAATGTTTCTTCTGCTCCCCTTATGAATTCAGAAGTAACATGGTCACCTTCAGGGCCCATTACTTCTGCCTTTCCATTAAGCACATGAAAGCCTGTGCCATTTATTATTTCATGAGCACCTCTTGGTGTGCTCTGACCCCCTAGCTGTTCAGGGCATACAGGAATGGCCTTCCCGCTTTTTAGTAACTCTAAAACATCCTTATTTAAATTATTGCCGCCGTTGTATTTACAGTTGATACCGCATAAGCATGCACTTACTATAATCATTTATGTTACCTCCTTCTGAAACTATTTATTTCAGTTCAGCTATGGTTACGCCGCTGCCTCCTTCTCCATACTCTCCCAATCTATAGTTTTTAACATGGCTGTTGTGCTTCAGCATATCAGTAATGGCTTTTCTCAAAACACCAGTACCTTTACCGTGAATTATGGTAACTTCATTTAATCCAGCTAAATATGCTTCATCCAGATATTTATCCACATCATAAATGGCTTCCTCTGAATCCATTCCTCTTAAATCTATTGATGAAGAAACTGATTTAAGATTTAAATTCATTTTTTTGCTTGGTTTTCTTTTTTCTGTTCCAGCTGAACCATTTAAAGTTCTGAGATCCTTTATATTTGCAGATATTTTCATTATACCTGCCTGAACCAGAACCTCTCCCTTACTATCAGGTTTGGAAAGAACTACAACTTTTTGATTTAAAGATGACAGCAGTACTTCTTCTCCTTCTTTTACAGTTTTAAGAGATTCACCTTTGCTTCTTTCAATGGTAACCTCAGCTTTATCTGCTTTTTCAAGCCTTGTCTTGATCTTCTTTCTCTGCTCCTCTAAAGCCTGCCTTGCTTCTGAGGAATATCCCATTCTCTCAAGCTCTCTCATATTTTTCAATATGCTGTCTGCATCCTCTTTTGCTTCCTTTATAACTCTTTTTGCTTCTCTCTGAGCATCAATTAATGCTTTTTCTCTTGCATTCTGAAGTGTATTAAGCTTTTCTTCATATTTTTTCTTTATATTTTCGGCTTCGGATTTTAATACAGCCGCCTGTCTTGCATCGCTTTCAGCCTTTATGCTCTTTTCCTGAAGGCTTTGAATTAAGTCTTCAAATTGAAGAGTCTCATTGGTTATACTGTCTCTGGCATCATCAATAATGTAATCAGGAAGTCCAAGTCTTTTGGATATTTCAAAGGCATTAGACTTACCAGGTATACCTATGAGCAGTTTATATGTTGGTCTCAATGTTTCCACATCAAATTCCACAGAAGCGTTTTCTACGGACTGGGTCTTTAATGCATATCCCTTCAGCTCGCTATAGTGCGTGGTTGCAATTACTTCAACATGTCTTTTCCTTAAATTCTCCAAAATAGATACAGCCAGTGCAGCTCCTTCTGTGGGGTCTGTGCCTGCACCAAGTTCATCAAATAAAACCAGTGAATCCTTGTCTGCACAATCAATAATATTAACTATATTAGTCATATGAGAAGAAAATGTGGATAAGCTTTGCTCAATGCTCTGCTCATCACCAATGTCTGCATATATTTCTTTAAAAAAGCTTATGGTTGAATTTTCTCTTACTGGAATAAGTATTCCGCTTAATGCCATTAAATGAAGAAGTCCCACGGTTTTTAAAGTTACAGTTTTGCCTCCTGTGTTTGGTCCTGTAATTATCAATGAAGTAAATTCCCTTCCCATATATACACTGCTTGGCACTACCTTTTTCCTGTCTATTAAAGGATGTTTTCCTTCAATTATATCTATTACTCCATTTTCGCTTACTATTGGGCAGCTGCAGTTTAATTCGCTGGCATATTTAGCCTTTGCAAAAATAAAATCCAGCTCCCAGATTATATTAGAATCATTTCTTACAGCAATAATATTGTCATATATTTTTCCTGAAAGTTCACTTAAAATTCTTTCAATCTCAGCTTTTTCTTTTAGCATTAATTCCTTAATTTCATTATTTAAGTTAACAAGGCCCATAGGCTCAATATATAAGGTTGCCCCGCTGGAGCTCTGGTCATGAACCAAGCCGGGAACAGCCCCTTTGCACTCTGCCTTTACAGGGAGAACATATCTTTCTCCTCTCATGGTATACAGGTTATCCTGCAGAAATTGAGAGTTGCTTCTTATTAAAGAGTTTACCTTATCTCTTACTGAGGCATTTTTGTCCTTTAAGGCACGCCTTACATTGTAAAGAGTTGTGCTGGCTTTATCTGATATTTCCTCTTCGCTTACAATAGCATTAAATATGTCATCTTCAATTTTCTTAAGAGGAACCAGGCCCGCGCAGATATCCTCAATTACTCTGAAGCTTTCTTCTTCCTCTCTGTGTGATACATATTCCTTAAATCTTCTTGCACTTCTAAGTAGTGCTGCTATTTTTAAAAGCTGTGAAGGCATTAATGAAGATCCCTTTTCAGCTCTGCTTATTCCATCCCTTACATCATAAACACCTTCAAAAGGTGCAGATCCCTTTTTAGTTAAAAGCTGAAAGGCTTCTTTTGTTTCTTCAAGATGCTCCCTTACCTCATAAACATTATCATAAGGCTTTAAATCATCTATTATATCCTTTGCAGCCTGTGTATTTGTATATTGTTTTATGATATTTTTTATTTTATCAAATTCCAAAACTCTTAAGGCTTTATCGTTCATTTGCTACTCTACTCCTCTTTTATAATGTCCCCTGGTATAACCCTGAAAGTCATAGCTCCAGGTTCCTTTTTTTAGTTGATGTAATACTTCTGTTGTTTTATTGTAATCTTCATCTGTAAAGTCCAGTCTATAGGATTTAAAATTAAGCTTTTTTATATCATTTAAATTTCCAAGTAAATTTAATGGTGCTGAATTGTAAATATGCATTCTGCAGTATTTATCAGTAATTATAGGGAAATCCTGAAGCATTCTGTCCTGCAGAACAAAGCTGTCCCTTGTGCATGGGGCTTTGCAGCTTTGCGTCTGAGATTTCTCTCCTACTGTTCCCCCTATGGCACAGTATTCACTTACCATGTTTTCAATTCTGCCGTAAATAAGCATCTGTGCATTAAACTTTCCTGGGTCTATACGGATTATTTCTGATCTGTTAAGCTCCACACTTATGCAGTATCCATTTATGATTTTTTCAAAATACTCAGCAGAATATGAATTAAAAATATTTAATTTATAATCTCCAATTATGTTTAATTTTCCTTTAAATACATTAATAATACCTAAGTTTGAAGTTATAATGCCCTGAATTTTATCAGAGTACTTTTTAATTACGCTGCATATTGAGCTGAATTCTTCTTTTATTATATTAGGAATTACTAAATATATTTTATTGCTTTCATTAAGTATATCTTCAAGGTTTATATTATCCTTCTTATTAAATATATTCACAGCAATGTGGTGAAATCCTGTATCCACTGCAGCTTTAAACTGCTCACTGGTGTTTACTGTTATAATAAACTCAGGCATTTCATTATTTTTTATTGTATTATGCTTTTCTGAAACATTCCTGTTTACAATTTTTCTTTTATATGAACTTATAATATAATTTTCAATATCACTTATTAGATTTCTTCTAACTTCATTAAGTGATGAAACAGCAGTAAATCCTGGCTCATAATTTTCTAAAGAAACATTTAAAAATTCAAAGGGTGTACCTCCGCTTTTTTTCAGCTGATTTAATATCTTATCTTTAGTAATAGGGCTTTTTTCAGCCTTTTCTACAATATGCCCCTGAGATGTAAAAAGTTTATTTTTGTATTCTGTAGAAATGCTTAAAGGTTCTGATATTTTAAAATTAATCTTTAAATCAAGCTGTATTTTTTTGCCGTATACATCCTTGTATATTTCCTTTAATTCCTCAAAAAGTCTGGTGTCAGAGGTCTTATACAATACATCCCCTGACTTGAATTCACAGGGCTTTATTTCAACTCTGTCTCCCTTATTTGCCTCAGTGACCTGTTTCCCATTCTTAAATATCTTAGATACTATAAATCCATTTTCTGAAACCCTTACTCCATCTTTAATGCTTAAGGAATTATCTAAAAGCACCGTTAAGCCTTTTGAAACGGTTCCAAGCTTAACTCCAGTGTTCTTAGGGAAATTCATTGCCATCATGTCTTTTGACGTATTTCCATATAAATATGCCTTTGAAAATCCCTGTCTGTTAAACAGCTGTGCTAATTTTTCTTTTTCCCTATTTATATTGAAATTATTATTTATTTTGGAATAAACGCTGTCTATGGTCTTTCTGTATGCACTTACCACACCTGCCACATATTCCGGCCTTTTCATTCTTCCTTCAATTTTTAGTGATTTGGTACCGCTTAATATGATTTTTTCAATATCCTCAATAGTGCATATATCCTTTGGGCTCAGTAAATATCCCTTGGCTTTTGTATCTCCACTTTTGTTTAATAGTGTATATGGAAGTCTGCAGGGCTGTGCACATCTTCCTCTGTTTCCGCTTCTTCCTCCAATTAAACTGCTCATTAAGCACTGTCCTGAATAGCATATACAAAGTGCACCATGTATGAATATTTCCGTTTCAATGTTAAGTTCCTTGGATATGTACTTTATTTCATTAAGGGACAGCTCTCTTGATAATACTATTCTTTTGAAGCCGCTTTGTACCATAAGCTTTGCCCCTTCACCATTATGAACGGTGATCTGGGTGGAAGCATGTATTTCATAATCAGGAATTTCGCCTTTAAGCTTTGCTGCAAAACCCAAATCCTGAATTATCAAAGCATCTACCCCTTGTTCATAGAGAAACCTGGCATATTCTATGGCTTCATCTATTTCGTTTTCCTTCATTAATGTATTTATGGTTACAAATATCCTTACATTATATAAATGGCAGTAGTCTATTGCACGTATCATATTTTCATCATCAAAGTTAGAGGCATATGCCCTTGCGGAAAATTTACTTCCTCCTATGTAAACTGCATCTGCTCCTGCCTGTACTGCGGCATATAAGCTTTCCAGACTTCCTGCTGGAGCCAGTAATTCTATTTTGTTCATTTTCATCTCTCCCACTAATTTTCCTAAGGTTAATTATACATTTAAAAATCCTTCATCACAAGATGAAGGACTATTTGCTTTTCATTAATTCCATATAGCTGTCGTTTAATTCATCTGCATACTTCTTCCAGCTGTACTTGTTTATAATATAATCTTTAAGATTATTATCCTTTGGTTTTTTATAAGCACTTTCAATTACACTATACAGTGAATTTTCTTCGAATGGATTAAAGTAATATGCAAGATCATTAAAATATTCCCGGGCACTTCCATTGTCTGTTGTAACTATGTTGCACCCTGTAGCAGCCGCCTCCAGTGAGGAAATACCGCTGATTTCAACATAACTTGGCATCACATGTACTCTGGCAAATCTATAGGCATTATATATATTATAACTGTCCAGAAATCCTAAATACATAACATTATGGTATTCAAGGCATTTGTGAAAGTACATTTTGTTGCTTACATTTCCAATTAGAATAAGCTTATGCTTTAAATCCCTGCACACTCTGGCTAAGGTGAGCTGATTTTTAAGAGGCATTATTCTGCCTACGCACAAAATATAATCGTCTAAATTATATCTGTCCTTAAAATTATACAAAGGTGTTTCATCATTTAAAATATCCACTCCATTATAAATTACCTTACAGGGTATTGAATTTCCAAAATCATTTGTAATCTGATCCTTTTCCATATAGCTGTTTGGATATAGCATTTTACAGCCTGCCAGTATTTTCTTTGTGTAAGCCCTGCACTTATCCCACAGCCTGGCCCCTTCAGTATCATTTATAAAGTTATAATATTGTTTCAAGTTCCAGTAAAGAGGAGTCAGCACAATGGTTTTTTTATATGAATGAGCTATTTTAAAATACTTATAAGTATCCCAAATGGTTGTTAAGTTAAACAGGTGAATAATATCATACTTTGAATAATCAGTAATATTCCCACCATTTATATCAACTTCATTACCCTTTTTTCTTAAATACTTTGCAGTCATCAAAAGCTGAGTGCAATCCCCTCCAAAGTTTCTCGAGTAGTCATTCCTGATGCACAGCAGAACTTTCATTAAAGGAATCCCCCCTATTATAGATTTGATATCTTAAAATAAATCTATGCAGCACTTATGTGCAATATCACAGAATATTAAGTATTAGTTTTACATATATTTATATAAGCAAAATAGCTGTGGAGGCTGATATGGTTTTTAAATATGGCAGTACCTGCATTGCAGGTGATTTAAATAACAACTTTCATAAGTTTTATATTGAATCAAATACTTTAATTGTTCAAAATATCACCGAATCATTTAATAATAAGCTTTCATACAGAAAAAATGTTATAGATTTTTCTGTTGATATAGATATACATAATCACATCCACATTATTTATTTAACTAACAGCGGTATACTAATGCACAGCATTTTCTCCTCAGCCTCAATTGATGAAATTATCACAAAGATTGATATTAATACTCATTTTGTCAGATATATTAAATTAAAAATTATACTAGACAAGATTAATATATTTTATATGACCTGCAGTGCAAAAAATGTGCATACATGGAGTTTAAATCATATTTATTTTAAAAACTGCCTCTCTAGCAGTATTATTATTTCAGAAATAAATGTTACATACAGATTATTTTCATATATAGTGGATATTTTTAAAGAAAACCTTTATATATTCTATTCCTCAAATAGTGATTGCTATTTTAAAATACAGTATTTTAATAGCAATACTGATAAATGGACTACAATAGATTCAAATATTTATGTACAATGTGCTGAAAATGCAAACCTTTTCATAACCCCATCGGGTACAGGCTTTATAAATTATTTTAAAAACAACTCAAGTAACATAATTAGGTGTAAGAACCTTAATCTGCCATTTGAAAACTGGAGCGCTGAAAAATATATTGATGCTGATTCAATGAATTTTATGACCTTCTGATTTACTTTTGCCTTTTAGCTGTCTTTAATATATAGTATGATGTGCACTCCATATGGCTCTGTTATATTATAATGTGGATGATACTATAAATGGTTATGCAAATGTTTACAGCAAATTTTATACAAACGGACAAGCTATTCCCTCCATGTTAAAACATCCACATTATTCGCTAACAGAGCCATATACTTATACTAAAGCAGGAAAGATTAAAGAACAGGGAACAAAGATTGTTATTTTGCTTACAGTAAAACTTAAATTAAAAATTTTCTGCCGAGGCAGAAAATCTCAATTATTTAATCTTTGTTCTTTAATCTTTAATCTTTAGAAAGGGCCTTGCATCAGCAGTTTTAACTGCTAATGCGACAGCCCCAAAAAAGTTCTTACGTTTACTTCTTAGTTCTTAGTTAAAATAGTATTATTTTTGCGGCGGATTGAATATGTCAAATGGGAATTTCACATCATTTTCAAAGAAGTCACATACATCATCTGATGGGTCGACGCATTTTTCTGGTTTGCAGAATCCTGAAGATTTTACTATAAGGTTAACTGGTCTTACTGATTTTATAAGTGTAAACAATCCCAGTGTTACTAAAAAGTTTTTATCAACAGATCCTGCTATAGGTACTGATTCAAATTTCAAAAAGTTTACGCTGGCTTCTACAATAACATATGGCAGACTTTGTGACAGGGGTTCAAATGCTGATCCATTTTTAAAATCAGGAAGATTAGTTACAATAGCAACATCTGATGACTTTGATCCAAATAATGTAACAGTTTTAGGAAAAATACTTTTCTTAGGGCCTGCAGCTGCAGAATTGCCTTTTACATTATAGTTAAATGTATATTCTATATCTATGTCGAAATATCCCCTTTTGATGTTATTAGGCCTTACATCTTTTATTTCAGGGGTAACTGTTAGTGAATTATTAAAGGTAATTGGTACATGATCACAATATGGCGTACCATTTAAATTTAAAACAGGTAATATTAAGCAGTCCTGCTGCCTGCAGCTGTCATATATTTTATAGGCAAAAATGCATTCTTCCTTATTGCATGTTTTATCAAGGCTACTGATATCCATACTTTCCATTTACGGCCTCCTACTAAATTAAATAACATGTGTTTAAATATCATTCTCAATTTAAAAATACATGCAAATTTGCATGATAAGTCTTTAATATTATAATATGAGCTGCTTTTCCATATGTTACATATATTAAAAGAATTATTTTATTTTAATAAGCATAATTTATATAAATGGAATTATATAAGGAGTTCTTAATATGGAATACTGCAGTGCTTTTATTGTTAAAAAAAGCAGCGGAGAGCTTTGGTATTTCTTTTATGAAAAATCCAAAGGCATTGTTGGCATAAATTTTTGTAATAATAAAATAAAAAATAATTTAATTGCAGCAGAAAGCGCCATTGATAATTTTACTGTGTATATTAATAGCAAGGATGAAATAAACATTTTCTATGAAGATATAAATGGCAGCATTTCTGTAGCAGTACCTGAAAATAATACCTTTAAAAATTATACTTTGTTCAAAAGAAAATCAGAAAACCATGAAAAAGTGCAGTTTCAAGTTGCAATGGTAAGAAATAATATTTATTTATTTTACTCCATTTCCAATGAATATGAAAAAGATGGAATACTTGTGTACCAGACATTTAGTGAAAGCTTAGGATGGAGCAGGCCTAACTTTATTGACACCATATATATTGAAAAAAATAAAAGCTTTAGTGTACTAAAACAAGGTGAATATATATTTATATTTTATGTAAAACATGACAGCAGATTTACTTTAGTTTATAGGATTTTAAACACTTTGGACAAAAGATGCAGTGAACGCACCATTATGGATTATAGTGATTTCACATTTTTAGATTATGAAATGCTTTTAATTAATAATTCAATTCATGGACTTTATATTAAAAGTCAGGGCAGCTTTTCTTCATTAATATACACTAATGGCAGCAATACTGAAATCTCCAGGCAGCTTTATATTAATTCCTGTGCAGTTATGTACCTGGACAATGAAATATATTTATGCTGGAATCAGGGTAAAAAGCTTAATTACATTAATTCCTCAGAAGGCTCAGTAATTAAAACTGTAATAAGTCCTGGTGAAATTATAAAAGCCGGTTTTATATCTAATTATTCAGAGGATAAAAATAATACGGAAATTAACTCAATTTATATATATGTAAAAAATTATATACCCATTGTACTCTTTGCTGATTTGTACATATATATGGGTGGGGCTTCAGATGATAAATATACTATACTGCTTAAAAAGTTTCAGCAGAAGAAATATAAACTTATAAAGGCTGAAAGTGAAATCACCCTTAAATCATCGGAAATATATAATCTTCAGCAGATAATAAAGAAAAAAGATGCTGAAATAACACTGTTAAACAGTAAACTGCAGCAGCTTAGCACTGAAATAAACAGATTAAATATAATTATCAATGAATTAAAGGAAGAAAAAAAACCAGGCAGCGGTTTATTCGGCTTTTTTAAAGGCAGAACATAACATTATTAAAATATGTTACATTCTGCCTTTAACTTTACTTTATATTTTCATCTTTAAGAAGAGGATGATTCTGCTTTTTTTCTTTAACCAGACTTATCTGATTATCAACTAATTTTCTTTCTAAATCTATAAGTTTGTATTTTGATGACTGCAGGCGAAAGTTTAATTCCTTATTTTCTGTCTTTAATAAATTGTACTGTTCCATATATTTTTGGGTTGTCTGCTGCATAATTTCCAGTTCTTTTTTAGCTTTCTCCAGTTCAAGATCCTTTTCTTTTATAAGCTCAGAATTTTCGCTGTCTTTTACTTTTTCCTGAAGCTCAGCATTGTATTCCTCAAGATGTTTCATCTGCTTCTTAAAGGATTCTATCTGCTCTTTCAGGGCAGCATCATTGTTTTCAGCCTTATCACATTCCTTAATGGCCTTATCATATTTATCCTGAACCTTGAACATATCATCCACCACATTAATGGCAGAAAGTACAGCAGCAGAAGCAGTACTTAATTTATTATTGCCTTCAATAATATTCTTTACTTTCTTATCTACATAACTGGCTACCTTATGTAAATATTCCTCTTTTTCTTCGCCCTTTAAATTATATTCAACGCCATTTATTTTCACTGTTACCACATTCATCCAAACACCCTCTTGAAAAGTTCTTATTTCTATTTTAGCACAAATTTACTTTATGTAAAACATGAATTGCCATACTTTATCTAAGTTGTGCCCCTAATTTCATTTCCAGTGTTCTAAGGATCTTGTCATGTACCTTATTTACTTCCGCATCTGTTAATGTTTTATTTTCCATTCTGTATGTTATAGAATAAGCAATGCTTTTTTTACCCTGAGGAATCTGCTTTCCTTTGTAAACATCAAAGAGCTTTATGCTCTCAACCATATTTCCGCCCTGTTTATGCATTATTTGTTCTATATCTGAAACAAGAGTTGATTCATCCACCAAAAGTGCCATATCTCTTGTAACAGCAGGGAACTTAGGAAGAGGCTTATACTTCTTTTCAGGGTTTGAGTGCTTAAATAATGTATCTAAATTTATCTCAGCCACGTAGCATCTTGTGTCAATTCCATAGTTAGCTGTAACATCTGGATGGATTTCTCCAAGCACCCCTGCATAATCCTTTTTAATATAAAGTGAAGCTGTTTTCCCAGGATGGAAAGTTGGATTTTCTGATTCTCTCTTAAAGGATACATTGCTTATATTTAAGGCTTCCAATACATTTTCAACTACACCCTTTAAATTAAGATAATCCACATTACCATACATTCCTATGGACAAAACATTTGTTTCATAAGGAAGCTTTTCAGCATCTTCATTGGCAGCATAAGTTTTTCCTATTTCAAACAGTGCTGCAGTTTCATTGCTTCTTGAATAATTTCTTGAAAGAGATTCCAGCATTGATGGTATAGTAGTGGTCCTCATTATGCTGAAGTCCTCACCAAGGGGATTTCTAATGGTTACCACTTTTCTAAGAGGGCTGTCCTTAGGAATTAAAATCTTATCAAAAACCTTAGGACTTACAAATGAATAGCTTATGGACTGATTTAATCCGCTGTTTATAAGTGCATTTAACACCTTGTCATCCAAATGCTGCTTTTCATTTTTTCCTCCACGTACAGATACAGATCTTATCATAGTTGTAGGAATATTATTATAACCATACATTCTTGCAATTTCCTCTGCCACATCTTCTCTTATATTTATATCTCCTCTGAAAGTTGGCACAACAGTTATCAGTGTATCACCATTAGCCTTAGTATTTAACTCTAATCTGTCCAGATATTCCTTCATTTCAAATGGTGCAATATCTGTTCCAAGGAATTCATTTACCCATTTGCTGCTGACTTCAACTGTATGTTTTTCTGTTTTTTCATTGTAAATATCTATAGTATCCTCTAATATATCGCCGCACTGAAGCTGATTTATCAGACTGCATACCCTGTCTAATGCAGTTTCGCACATATTAGGATCCAGATCCTTCTCGAATCTTCCGGAGGCTTCAGTTCTTATTCCTAATTTTTTAGATGAAACTCTTATATTTGTTCCATCAAAATCAGCACTTTCAAAAACTACAGCTGTGGTATCATCCTTGATTTCTGAATCAAGTCCTCCCATTATTCCTGCAATACCAATGGCTGTTTCATTATCTCTAATAGTAAGCATATCATGTGATAAATCTCTCTCTACTCCATCTAAAGTGGTAAACTTTTCTCCAGGCTCAGCTCTTTTTACAACTATTTTTCCTGATTTTATCTCTCTTAAATCATAGGCATGAAGCGGCTGTCCAAGCTCTATCATAACAAAGTTAGTGATATCTACTATATTGTTTATTGGTCTTACTCCTGCCTCTAAAAGTCTGTCCTGCATCCATCCTGGTGAAGGCTGGATTTTTACATTTTTAATCATTCTGCTCATATATCTTTTGCATAATTTATCATTGACTTCAACCTTTATATTGGAATTTATACTTTCCTTTGAAGTGCATTTATAATCAAGTGCAGGCATATTATATTTTGTATTTAATGTAGCAGCTGTTTCCCTTGCCATACCAACAATACTTAAGCAGTCTGGTCTGTTGGATGTAATTTCAAAATCAATAATGGCATTGTCAAGGCCAAGCACCTTCTTAATGTCCTCTCCAATTACTGTATCCTGTGGAAGTATCATAAGTCCGTGAACTGGTTTGTCTCCAGCTATTCCAAGCTCTTCCTCAGAACAGAACATTCCATTGGAAACTATTCCTCTAAGCTTGCCTTTCTTGATTTTAAGTCCTCCATGAAGGGTTGAACCGTGAAGAGCCACTGGAACTATATCATTTTCCTTCATATTTGTAGCAGCTGTAACTATTTGAATATTTTCATCTTTTCCAATATCCACCTGGCATACAACTAATTTATCTGCATCAGGATGCTTTTCTATTTTTAATATTTTTCCTGTAACTACATTTTGAATTTCTTCTCCTGTAGTTATAACCTCCTCCACCTGTGAGCCGGATAGTGTTAATCTGTCTCCTAATTCCTTTGCTGAAATATCTATATTAACATAATCTTGTAACCATTTAACTGGAACCTTCATTTTTTTACCTCCTCTAAAATTGATTTAAGAATCTCATATCACTTTCATAAAGCTGTCTTATATCATCAATGCCGTATTTAAGCATAACCATTCTGTCTACTCCAAATCCAAATGCAAATCCACTGTATACTTCAGGGTCAATGCCGCAGTTTCTAAGTACCTGTGGATGTACCATTCCGCAGCCAAGAAGTTCTATCCAGCCGCTGCCTTTGCAAACTCTGCAGCCTTTTCCTTCACATACAAAGCATGTGGCATCCATTTCTGCAGATGGTTCTGTGAATGGGAAGTGGTGAGGCCTGAACTTTGTGTTTACCTTTTCACCGAACATTTTCTTTGCAAACATCTCAAGTGTTCCCTTTAAGTCAGCAAAGGTTATGCCCTTATCAACTACCAATCCTTCCATTTGATAAAAAATAGGAGAATGAGTTGCATCTACTGCATCTGAACGATATACCTTTCCTGGTGCTATCATCTTTATAGGCGGTTTATTATTTTCCATAGTTCTTATCTGAATTGGAGATGTCTGGGTTCTTAAAACTATATTGTCATTGATATAAAATGTATCCTGTTCTCCACGTGCAGGGTGGTTCTTAGGTATATTCAATGCTTCAAAGTTATAATAATCAAGCTCCACCTCAGGTCCTTCTTCAATGGTGAATCCCATGGATATAAATATCTCCTTCATGGCCTCAAGGGTTATGTCAAGAGGATGTCTTTTACCTATAATCTGCTTTTTACCAGGCATGGAAATATCTATGACTTCATTTTCAAGCCTATTCTTCTTTTCAATTTCTTTTATTTCATCTGAGGCCTTTGCTATAAAGTCTTCTATGTTTTCTCTTACCTCATTTGCTATTTTGCCTACAACTGGTCTTTCATCCTTGGTAAGTGATCCCATACCTCTAAGTATTTGTGTTAATTCACCCTTTTTGCCAAGATATTTAACTCTGATATTTTCAATTTCGCTTACATTTGCAGCTTCCTTTAATTCCTTTAAGGCACTGTCTTTTATGCTTTTTAGTTTTTCCTTCATTTTATTTCTCCTTTCCTTACTTTTGAAATTTACAATAAAAAAAACGCCCCTAAAAAGGGACGAATTATATCCGCGGTACCACCCAAGTTAGCATAAATGCTCACTTTATTTTATAACGGTAAAAGCCGCCAGCTGCTACTAATAGTCAGAAAAAATCCAGCTAAATTTACAGTTAGAACTCCGGAGTGAACTTCAATATCATTACATTTAAAAAAGCTCTCAGTCTAAGGCTTTTCATCCCTGAAAATTTTATGATATCTACTCTCTCCATCAAAATGTGTACATATATGTTTATCTTTTTTATATTTTACATATTAATTATCATAATGTCAAATTTTATTCAGCTTTTGTCTTACTGCTTCATACATCATAACAGAAACAGCCACAGCTGCATTTAGAGACTCTGCATTTCCAGGCATGGGAAGTTTGGCCTTAATATCCCCAATGTTCATAATCTCACTGCTGATACCACTGCCTTCATTTCCCACAGCAATGATATATCTTCCTTTTAAATCAATATCATAGAAGTTCATATCTGCATCTAGTGTACTTACTATTAATTTAAAGCCTTTTTCTCTTAAACTGTTAAGCAGCTCTAAGTTTTCATCCTCTATAACAGGCACATTGAAAATGGAACCCATAGTGGATCTTAATGTCTTATTATTATAGACATCCACTGTGCCCTTTGTTAATATAACTCCTAAGGCACCAGAAGCATGTGCTGTTCTTATAATGGTTCCAAGATTTCCGGGATCCTGAACCTTATCTGCCAGCACATAAAAGCCTTCTTCAAAGGAAATATTGTTTTCCTTCATGGCAACCACTGCCAGCACTCCCTGAGGTGTTTCAGTGTCACTTAAATACTTTATAACATGATCTGATGTCCAATATACATTGGTGCCTTTTTTAACTTTAGCTTCAAAACCGTAACTGTTCCATTTATCTCTGGAAGCTTCTGAAACAAATATAGTTTCCACATTAAAGCTGGATTTTAGAGCTTCTTCTGTGAATCTAAAGCCTTCAACTATGAATTTCCTGCTGAGTTTTCTGTATCTTTTTTCCAAAAGCTTCTTTGCATTTTTTATCAGTTTATTTTCTTTGCTTCTTATTATATCCATATATTTAATACCTGTTATTTTGTGAACATATCTTCAATTTTGCTTAATTCCTCTGTACCGCCTATGGCAACTATTATATCCCCCGGCTCTACTACATCCTCAGCGTTAGGTGAAGCATTAATATCGCCATCATGTTTTATTGCCACCACGTTGACACCATAGTTTGACCTCATGCTCAGCTCTTTTAAGGATCTGTTATGCCAGTCCTTAGGAGCCACTACTTCTGCAATGCTGTAATCAGGAGAAAGCTCTATATAATCAAGTATACTTGATGATACAAGATTATGTGCAACTCTCACACCCATGTCTCTTTCTGGAAGTACTACCCTGTCAGCACCTATTTTATAAAGCACCTTAGCCTGGAGCTCATTATTAGCCTTTGCAATAATGTATTTTACTCCAATTTCCTTTATAAGCAGTGTTGTCATTATGCTGGCCTGGATATCCTCTCCTATGGTAATTACAGCTACATCAAAATTGCTTATTCCAAGTGCTCTTAAGCTATTTTCATCAGTGGCATCAATCTGTACAGCATGTGTTACGCTTTCAGATATATTCTGAACTGTTTCTTCATCTATATCAACTGCCAATACATCATTTCCTAGTGCATATAAGGTCTTTGCCAAAGAACTCCCAAATCTTCCTATTCCAATAACCACAAATTGTTTCTTGCTCATTTTATACACCCCTATCCAACTAAAATTTTTTCTTCAGGATATTTAATCATATCTTTTCCTCTTCTATTAGCTATAGCTAACAATAATGTAAGCGGTCCTACTCTTCCTGCATACATTGTAAATGCTAAAAGAATCTTTCCTATAGAAGTCAGCTTTGGAGTCAGTCCCAAAGTAAGTCCAACAGTGCCGAAAGCTGAAGTAGTTTCATATAATAAATATTCAAATGAAAATCCCTTTTCAGTAACAGATAAAATCATAGTTACAGTAATTACCAGAAGCAAGCCTACTACTGATACAACAAGTGCCCTGTATACTACTTCTTTAGATACTCTTTTTCTAAATACTTCGGTATCATCCTTGCCCTTAATGCTTGATATCACTGTCATAACAAGAAGTGCTGCAGTGGTTGTTTTTATACCTCCTGCTGTAGATCCTGGTGATCCGCCTATGAACATTAAAATCATAGTTAAAAATCTTCCTGCAGGGCTCATATCTGCAGTTGAAATAGAGTTAAAGCCTGCTGTTCTTGGTGTAATTGATGCAAATAATGAGGACAATAACTTTCCTTTTAATGACATATCCTTCATAGTTCCAGGATTATTATATTCAAATAAAAACATCAATATTGCTCCTCCAAAGATCAATATTAATGTTGTAGTTATAGCAAGTTTTGAATGAAGCGATAATTTCTTAAGACCTTTATAATTATATATTTCCTGCCATACGAAAAATCCTAATCCGCCGCAGGCTATTAATCCGCCTATGGTAAGGATAATTACACCATTGTCATAGTATGATGTTAAACTTTTAAAATTACCCATTAGATCAAAACCAGCATTACAAAATGCTGATATAGCATGAAATATGCTGTAATAAATGCCTTTTAAAATGCCAAATTCAGGTATAAACTGCGTTGATAAAAGTAATGCTCCTGCACCTTCTACTGAAAATGTAAAAATAAGAACATATTTAGCCATTTTTACTAAGCCCTGAAGTGTAAAAGAATTTAATGATTCCTGCATTACAAGTCTTTCTCTAAGTGTTATCCTTTTTCCTATAAGTAAAGCAAATAATGTGGCAAAAGACATAAATCCAAGGCCGCCTATTTGTATTAAGCACATAATAACTGTCTTTCCAAAGTATGTCCAGGTTGTTCCAGTATCTACAGTTATCAAACCAGTTACACAAGTAGCAGATGTAGATACAAATAAACAATCTATAAAGGGTACACTTTTTCCGCTTTGGGATGCTATAGGCAGGTTTAACAATATGGCACCTGTTAGTATAACCAAAGCAAACCCTATTGCCAGTATTTGAACAGGCTGGAGCTTTATTTTATCAGTCACTTTAATATTTACCACCACAAAGATTCCCCCTCTATTTTTATGCCAACTCCAACATAAACATATATATTATTATAGCATGGGCATTGGTTTTGTCAATTTATTCAAAAATAAAAAGTGCAGCACTTAATATGCCGCACTTATGTACAAATAAATGTTATGCAGTTAATTGCTTCTTTGCAATTTCTACCAGCTCAGTAAATGCTTTTGGATCATTTATAGCTATCTCTGAAAGCATTTTTCTGTTTATATCTATTCCTGAAAGCTTAATGCCATTCATGAATCTGGAATATGACATTCCATTCATTCTTGTAGCAGCATTAATTCTGGCTATCCATAGCTTTCTGAAATCTCTTTTCTTTAATCTTCTTCCAACATAAGCATTTCTTAATGCTCTTATAACTGATTCATTTGCTGTTTTAAACAGCTTGCTCTTTGCTCCGTAGTATCCTTTTGCAAGCTTTAATACTTTTTTATGATATTTACGAGCATTCATAGCTCTTTTTACTCTTGCCATTATGAGACCCTCCTTTTATAAATCCACGATTATAGGTATGGTAGTATCTTCTTCATTGTTTTTTCCTGTGTGCTTGAAACATAAGCAGTTTTTCTAAGATTTCTCTTAGTTTTTGTTGATTTCTTTGTTAATATATGACTTTTAAAAGCCTTAGCTCTTTTTAATTTACCTGTACCTGTAAGCTTGAATCTCTTAGCGGCACCTCTACTTGTTTTCATTTTTGGCATGATAAGTTCCTCCTCTCAATGTTTATGCTCTTTTGGGAGCTAAAATCATTATCATATTTTTTCCCTCAAGCTTTGCTGGTTTTTCAACCACACATACATCTTCAATTATAGAAACAAAGTTTTCAAGGATCTTATGTCCTATAAATGAATAATCTGCCTCTCTGCCTCTGAACCTTACTGTAACTTTTACTTTATCTTCAGCTAATAAGAATTTCTTAGCATTTGCAGCCTTGATTTCAATGTCATGTTCTTCTATCTTTGGACTTAGTCTGATTTCCTTTAAGCTGACAACCTTCTGCTTTTTCCTGGCATCTTTATCTTTTTTAGATTGTTCATAAATAAATTTACCAAAGTCCATTATTTTGCATACTGGTGGTTTCGCATTTGGCGAAATCATTACCAAATCTAATTCCTTGTCCTCAGCAATTTTAAGTGCATCCCTTGAAGCTACGATTCCCAATTGAGCACCATCTGCATCAATTAATCTAACTTCCTTTTCCCTAATCTGTTCGTTCATTAAGTAATCTTTATTAATAATTTTCACCTCCGGGTATATTTTTACATTAAAAAAAGGACGGTACAAGCCGTCCTAAATTACAATACAACACAAAGGATTAATTCACTTACCTTATTAGCAGTGCCATAAGGTGAGAAACGGCTCGTTTCTGCTTAACAAATAAAATTATACTATCTTATATTATTATTGTCAACAAATTTTTATTCTAATCCATTGATTTTATTATCTACCTCTGCTTTTATTTTTACTATGAAGTCATCAATGGCCATTGCTCCAAGATCCCCGCCTTTTCTGCTTCTTATAGCAATGTTTCCTTCGCTCATTTCCTTGTCTCCAAGTACTATCATGTAAGGTATCTTCTGAAGCTGTGCTTCTCTTATCTTATATCCTATTTTTTCATTTCTTAAGTCTGTTTCAACTCTAATGCCTGCGTCCTTTAATTTATTAGCTACAGATTCCACATATTCACTTTGATTTCCTGTGATATTCATAATCTTTGCCTGAACAGGAGCAAGCCATACAGGAAATGCACCTGCATATTGTTCAATAAGGATACCAATAAATCTTTCAATACTTCCAAATACAACTCTGTGAACCATAACTGGTCTGTGCTTTTCTCCATCAGCACCAATATAGCTTAAGTCAAATCTTTCAGGCATCTGGAAATCCAGCTGTATTGTTCCGCACTGCCATGTTCTTCCTATGCAGTCTTTAAGATGGAAGTCTATCTTTGGGCCATAGAATGCTCCATCTCCTTCATTTACCTTGTATTTAAGTCCAGCTTCTTTTAAGGCTTCTCTTAATCCATTTGTTGCTGCTTCCCAGTCTTCATCGCTTCCCATGGAATTTTCTGGTCTTGTTGATAATTCAACATAATATTCAAATCCAAATACCTTGTAGAAGGAATCAATTAATTTTATTACATTTAGTATTTCACCTGTAATCTGATCCTTTGTCATAAATATATGAGCATCATCCTGAGTAAAGCATCTTACCCTCATTAATCCATGAAGTGCACCGGATTTTTCATGTCTGTGAACTAATCCTAATTCAGCAAGTCTTATTGGCAGTTCCCTATAGGAATGCTTTGTATTCTTGTAAACTAAAATTGCGCCAGGGCAGTTCATAGGCTTTATAGCATAATCATTATCATCAATTTTTGTGAAATACATGTTTTCCTTGTAATGATCCCAGTGACCTGACTGATGCCAAAGTTCCTCATTTAATATTATTGGAGTTTTTATTTCATCATATCCAGCCTTTGTGTGAACCTCTCTCCAGTAATTCTCCAGTAGATTCCTTATAATCATTCCCTTTGGATGGAAGAATGGGAATCCTGGTCCTTCTTCATGTATGCTGAATAGGTCTAATTCTTTGCCTATCTTTCTGTGATCTCTCTTTTTTGCTTCTTCAAGCATTTTTAAGTAATCATCCAGATCGCTCTTTTTAACAAATGCTGTTCCATATATTCTTTGAAGCATTTTATTCTTTTCATTGCCTCTCCAGTATGCACCAGCTATGGACAAAAGCTTAACAGCCTTAACTTTTCCAGTTGATGGTACATGAGGTCCTGCACATAAATCTGTGAAATCTCCCTGCTTATAGAAAGAAATTATTTCATCCTCAGGTAAGTCTTTTATAAGTTCAACCTTATAGTTTTCTCCCTTTTCCTCCATAAATGCTATGGCTTCTTTTCTTGGCAGCTCAAATCTTTCTAATTTCAGGTTTTCTTTTATTATTTTGTTCATTTCCTTTTCAACTTTATCAAGCATTTCAGGAGTAAATGCAAAATCTGCATCAAAATCATAGTAGAATCCAGTATCAATAGCTGGTCCAATTGCTAATTTAACATTTGGGTATAATCTTTTCATTGCCTGAGCTAATATATGTGAAGCTGTATGTCTTAAAATCCATTTCCCCTGATCATCATCAAATGTAACAATTTCAAGAGAACAGTCCTTATCTAATACAGTCATAAGCTCAGCCTTTTTTCCATCAACTACTGCACCAAGTGCTTTTTTAGCTAATGCAGGGCTAATGCTGGCTGCTACTTCAGCAACCTTTACTCCACTTTCAAACTCCATTATCTTTCCATCTTTAAGAGTAACTTTTATCATAATAACCTCCTTACAATTACCATAATAGCTTTTTAAACAAAAAATAAAAAAACTCCTCCCGATTATGGGACGAGTATTAATCGTGGTTCCACCCAAATTAAAAGCAATGTGAATCACTTTTACTTTAGTGCCATGTAACGCTGGCATACGATAATACTTAATAGGTCAAAGCCTTTTGTATACAACTCAGAGGTGGTTTTTAAAGAAGCTTATCCAGGAAATCTTTCAGCCGCTGAATTTCCCTCTCTTAGAATAGTAATTCTTTTACTTTTCCTCATCATAGTCATTATCTTTATTTGATTTGAGTTAATTATATTATTCCTGAAAAGCAATGTCAATAGCTAAGCTCTGCTTTTATTGGTTTTTTCCTTAATTTTTTCCTTTTTACACATTTCACATTTACTGCATATTTCTACTCTGGTGGTAAAAACATTTCTTATTGTTTCAATTAATTCCTTATTAATTGAGTTTTCAATGCAGTGTATTATTATCTTACCAGGTGCATTAGTAATAAGGCCGCTTATAATAACATCTTCAATATTTGATGTCCCAATATTATCTACATCCTGAAGATCGCTTATAAAATCCTTAAAAATATCATTCCCCTGTTTATCCCTGACTTCATATTCTCCATTTTTCTTAATAATAATGTTTACTTCCTCAATTTTACTATCCTGTATTTCCACAAAATATTTTAAAAGCTTTACAAATTCATCGTACTCCCTTTCCACCATGTATTTCTCTACTACTTTATCTATTATACATTCCAAATCCTCTTTGAATTCCTTCATTCTGAAAGTTATAAAGCCATTTATATTTATCATTTTATTTTCTTCAATACAATTACATATTTTGTCTATAATTGTATTTTTCTTATTTAAGCAGTATATGCTGTCTTCGTCAATAATTCTGGAACTGCCCCTTAAGGCCTCTATGCTGAGCTGCCTTAATTTACTTATTTCATCTGATTTTAAAAAGAAATATGTGTCAGATAAGAAATTAAGAATATCCTTTTTCCCGAATTCATCTACAACAATATCATATAATATGTTTGATATATAAAGATTAAACTTATCTTTAAATTTGGAGCTGTAGCTATTGTCATCGCAGATAATTTTAATGAAATGCATTTTGTCTTCAATGCTTTCTGAAATGCCTATGCTCATGCCTAAGCATTTAAAGTGTTTAATCATCATATCCAGCTTGTAAATAAGTTGTTCTTTTTCTTCTTCATATGCAACTGTCAATAATAGCATTATTCTTATCACCTCTTTATGAAAATAGTATATGTTTAATGGCAATGTATATTCAAAATACTTATGCCAATTATCGACAATAATATTTAAGCAAAACTTTTTGTGCTATAATATTCCCAAGCGGGGTGATATGTATGAAATATTCTTTTGTAGACAGCAGAATTTCTCAGGAAGAACTTGCAAACCTTGAAAATGTGGGCATTAAGCCTATTAAGGTACCTCCTTCTGATCTGCTGTATGATGCAGTTTGCGGCCATCCTGATATTCTTATTACCATCATTGATAGTAACACTATAGTTGTACATAGGGACATGCCGTACGATTTTATAAATTTATTAAAAGGTGCTGGATTTGAAGTAATATTATCTGAAAACTCACTGAGTTCATCCTATCCCGGAGATGTTATCCTAAATGCAGTTAATACTGAACAGTTTTTTATGCATTCCCTTAAATACACTGATACAGCCTTATTAAATTTGGTAAAAAACAAGAAAAAATTAAATATAAACCAGGGATACTCAAAATGCTCCACTGCTTTAGTTGCTGATAATGCTGTAATCACCAGCGACAAAGGTATTGCTGATGAGCTTGGTAAAATAGGAATAGATGTTTTGCTGCTGCCTCCAGGAGATATCCTGCTTCCAGGACTTGATTATGGTTTTATAGGCGGCACCTGCGGCCTTATAACTAAAAATAAATTAGCCTTCTTTGGCGATCTGAATTTCTATGCTTATGGACAAAAGGTGGAAAACTTTTTAAGACTTCACGGAGTTGAACCTATATTTTTAAGATCAGGAAAGCTCATTGACAGGGGGAGCCTGTTTACAGTTGACAAGTAATAAAGATTAAAGATCAAGTGCCCATTTATTGCTGGCATATTAATTAGAAATAATGGTATAATATTTACGAGGTGATACCATGGAAGAAAACAAGTTAGTGCAGCTATTTAGAGATATGTTAAAAGATGAACTAAAGCCTATTAAAGACGATATAAAGGACATTAAACAGGACATAAAATCTTTACAAAGCCAAGTACAAGAAAACACAATACAAATAAAATCTTTACAAAGTCAAGTACAGGAAAACACAATACAAATAAAATCTTTACAAAGTCAAGTACAGGAAAACACAGGACTAATAAAAGCCTTAGTTCATAGTTCAGAGGTGCACAAGGCAGAGCAAGACAATATACAGAATGATATAGCACATTTACAAGGTGATATTACCTATATAAAAAGCACTACAGAAGAAATTAGAAAAGATTTGAATAATGTGGAAATAATCACAAGCAGTAATTGGAATGATATTGCTAAGTTAAAGGCTGTTAAATAACAGCCTTATCATATCTTTCCAAGTCACAGTTACCTTATAGCCTACATTTTTAATACTTTGGAAATATACTCACCTTCATCATCAATAACTGTATATGGGGAATATTCTTTAAAACTTTCCAAATCATTAAGTGTTACTATCTGAACACCTTTTTCAAGGGTTGTCAATGTTAAATATTTTGATAATGATGCCATTCTCTGTCCCTGTTCTAATTTCAATACCAAACTGCCCTCTTTATCAAATTTCTTTGCTATTAGATAACACATTTTTTAACATCTCCTTAAAATCAGATTCACTTTTAATTTCTCCGCTGTCATATTTTTCTCTTAATGCTTCACCTATATCACTGTTTTTTTCATACTTATACAAATATACATGAAGCCAATCGTTCATAGTTCTATCACGCTTAGTATTTATTTGTATCTCTATAGGATAATGTTTATTTGTTTTCTGGTAATATAAATGAAGCCCTCTATATCCATCATTATTAGCTTTTCCATTTATCATGTTGGCTACCTTAAAAATACTTAAATCCTGCTCTAAAATCTCAGTATAATCGTTTATTATAACTCTAATACCAAGTATATCATTAAAACATTTATTAACCTCTACATTGGGATAATATTTATCATATTTTAATGAACATGATTGTATGGATTTTATTCTATAAGCAAAGCTTACATATTTTAGTGAATCATTGTTTTCATAAAATTCTTTTAAATCAATTATTTCATTAAATAAGTTATCTTTTTCAAATTTTCTTAGGGTATTCTTTAAACTTTTGCCAAGCTTACTTTCAAAACTTAATTTATCGAGTAATTCTTCACTTATACCATAAAGATTATACTTCAACTTAACACCTACTTTCTTTATGGTGATTACCATTATTATAATTGTATTTGCTAATATTATCAAAACTTTTTTAAATATTGCTATATCTAAATTTCCTCTACCCTACTAAAAAAAGGACTATGATAAATCATAGTCCTTTTTTGGAGGCGCCACCCAGATTTGAACTGGGGATAAAGGCTTTGCAGGCCTCTGCCTTACCGCTTGGCTATAGCGCCATATGGAGCGGAAGACGGGATTCGAACCCGCGACGTTCACCTTGGCAAGGTGACGCTCTACCACTGAGCCACTCCCGCTAATTCAGTTAACAGTTTAAAGTTAACAGTTATAAGTCTAATACAGTCTAATACAGTTATAAGTTCAAAGTTTAAAGTTCAAAGTTAACTGTTTGTGGTTAACTGTTAATGATGTTTTGCCTTAAGGCAAAACTTAAATAATAAATTTCCGCTTTGCAGAAATTACATTAACTCTTCACTCTTAACTCATAACTCTTAACTGAAAATTGGTGGCCAGACCAGGAATCGAACCAGGGACACGAGGATTTTCAGTCCTCTGCTCTACCGACTGAGCTATCTGGCCATTAATGGCGACCTAGAAGGGACTCGAACCCTCGACCTTCGGCGTGACAGGCCGACACTCTAACCAACTGAGCCACTAGGCCAAAATGTGGTGGGCACAACAGGGCTCGAACCTGTGACCCTCTGCTTGTAAGGCAGATGCTCTCCCAGCTGAGCTATGCGCCCACATATGTCATAAGACAATAATAATTATATAGTCTAATCTTAAATTTGTCAATATTAAATTTGTAAACATTTTATCAAGAAAAAAATAGCCCCGGAGGGCTATAAATTTAATATTCTAAGATTTTCTGATTTCATTACAGCCTTTATGGCAGTGGAAATGCTTCTTACAGCACACAGACAGCTTGGATAATAACCATGCTGAAATAGCAAGTACAATACCTACAATAATACTTAAGAATATATATTTTGAAGTAAATCTCAGGCATTGAAGATAGCCTTGAAACTCACAAAATGTGCAGATTCCCTTAAAATAACTGAGTCCTGCTAAATTAATGGCTAAAATTAATAAGTCATACATTAAAGCTGAACCAGCTGCCTTCCAGCATTCCATTCTACTATGGTGTAGCATACTTTGTAATAATACTGCAAATAATCCTGGTACAAGAAAAATCAAGAAATATATAAAGTTCAGCACTGAATTCCCCTCCCCTGCATATTATATTTCTTATATATAATATGCAGGGAATCAGCAAAAGTACCTACAAAAGTGGACAAACAGTAACTTTAATGTTTACTTTCTATTCAGCAGTTCCCCAATTTGTTCATGAGTAAATAAATATGATTTATTACAGAAATGACATTTCAGCTCTTCTGTCTTTCCTTCATCATATATGCTCTTTAAGTCCTTCTCTCCTATGCTTATTAAAGCCCTTTCCACTCTTTCTCTGGAGCAGTCACAGCTATATACGGGTTTCACACTGTCCAGAATTTTTAAATCCATTCCTTCAAATATATATTCTGCAATTTCCTCCACAGTTTTTCCGCTGCTTATTAATGTAGTAATAGGAGGTATTTCCTGTAATCTGTAAGTTATTAAATCTGCTGTTAAATCTTCGCAGTCAGGCATTAACTGAATTATGAAGCCTCCTGCTGCTTTAATGGAAAGATCAGTATCCACAAGCACTCCCACTCCTACAGCTGATGGCGTCTGCTCTGATGCAGTAAAATAATAAGCAAGATCATCGCCTATTTCCCCGGAAACAATGGGTACCTGTCCAACATATGGTTCTTTAAGTCCCATATCTTTTATTACTAAAAGATTGCCCTGCTTTCCTATTGCACCTCCAACATCCAGCTTGCCTTTACTGTTTAAAGGAAGATCTATGGATGGATTGGAAATATAACCTTTTACATGAGTATCTGCATAGGCAGTAACTACAATATTCCCCGCTTGTCCTCCGCCATTTATTTTCAATGTTAATTTATCTTCCTTATTTTTCAGCATTGCTCCCATCAAAGCACCAGCAGTAAGCATTCTTCCTAAAGCTGCAGAAGCTGTTGCTGCACAGCTGTGAATTTTTGTTCCCTTATTTACAAGTTCTGTAGTTATTGCTGCTATTATTCTTACCTTATCTTCCTTAGCTGTAGCATGAATTAATTTATCTGCCATTTATATTCCTCTCTTTCAAAACATTAAATTGTGACAATCATTGTTCCTTCTTTAGAAAATATGCAATTCTTTCTGTGGTATCAGTAATTTTATTATGTGTATAGTTATCCAGTTTCTTAATTATAGTAAATCCTGTTTTATCCAAAATGGCTTCAATCTGGTCGTCTTTATATGCTCTTTCTCTATGCTGTTCATCAAATCTTTCATAAAGTTCTCCACTTTTTATGAAAAAAGTTATGAACATGTCCACAATTTCCTTGTTAAATTCATTATCCCATATATATACAACATCATCGTTATCAAAATGATATATATTATTTCCTAATATCTTTGATATTTTATAATATGAATTAATATCAAAAACAAATATTCCATTGGAATTTAAATGATTATATACTCCCTGGAAATATCTTTTAAGATTATTTTCATCTGTGATATAGTTTGTTGAATCCAGGCAGCATGTTATTAAATCAAATTTTTTATTTAAATTTAAGCTGCATATATCCTGCTGAATAAGTTTTGCTCTAATGCCTGTATCCTTAAGTTTGTTTTCAGCTTCACTTAACATTTCAGAAGATAAATCCACTCCCCATACCTGCCTGAAACTCTTTCCTATGTACTTGGTTATATTGCCTGTACCACAGGCTAAATCAAGGTAAGCATCTTTATTTATATTTTCCTCGCTACAAAGCTGTATAATCTTATGAGCCCAGCAGGAATAGTCTATATCACAGTTTATTAACTCATCATATATATGAGCAAATTTTTCATAGCACTCCATTAAATCCCCCGCTTAAGACAAATAACAAAGATTAAAGATTAAAGAATAAATATTGAGGATTTTCAGCTGAAGCTGAAAATCTTTAATTTAAGTTTTGACCTGAGGCAAAACTATATTATTTGCTATTTGTTATTTTTTACTTTATGTTAAATATTATATATAAAATTAGTTATAGTCAACATACTTTGCAAAAAACATACTACATTCTGCTCTCTCAAAAATCGTAGAAGATTCGATATTTTGCAAAGTATAACCTAATAATTGTATTTTAGTATGTCTCTGTTTTTAGGGAGGTTCTTATCCTTCTTTCTCTTGGTCATAATGCCGCCTATTCTTCCTGTCTCTTCTGCAGTGAGGCCGCTCCAGCCAAGAGCATCAACCTTTTCCTTTAAGCCTAATTCCTCTGCGATTTCATATTTCATTTCTTCACGAAGTTTTTCAGCACTGGTGAGCTGTCTATGAGATTTAATTTTGGCTTTAATGACTTTTTTTAAAGGTGTATTCCCCATGATAACCCTCCTAATTTGTTTACATTTTAGTATTAGCAGTTATACTGGCTTTTATACTAAAATAGTGCAAAATAAAAAGGCAGGGAATATTCCCCGCCAATATTTAGAAGAGATGACAAGCTACAAAATGATCCTTTTCTATTTCTTTAAATTCAGGATCTTTCTCCAGACAAATTGGTTTTGCATATCTGCATCTGGCTGCAAATCTGCATCCAGGTTTAGGATTGATTGGACTTGGTACTTCGCCCTCCAGCATAATCCTCTTTCTTTTTCTTTCTATCTCAGGATCTGGTATAGGTATAGCAGAAAGAAGCGCCTGCGTATACGGGTGCAGCGGTTTTTCATATAAGTCATGGCTGCTGGCCAGCTCCACCATGGTACCTAAATACATAACTCCAACTCTGTCTGATATATGTTTAACCATTGAAAGGTCATGTGCTATAAATAAATAAGTTAATCCTAATTCCCTTTGAAGTTTTATAAGTAAATTTACTATCTGGGCCTGAATTGATACATCAAGTGCTGATATAGGCTCATCGCACACAATAAATTCAGGTTCTATTGCAAGTGCTCTTGCAATACCAATTCTTTGTCTCTGTCCACCTGAAAACTCATGAGGAAACCTGGAAGCATGCTCCTTATTCAGTCCTACAAGACTTAACAGTTCATAGATTTTATTAGTCCTTTCCTGTCCTGAATAAATATTATGAATATCAATTCCCTCGCCAATAATATCCCCAACGGTCATTCTTGGATTTAATGATGCATATGGATCCTGGAATATTATCTGAGCTTTTTTAGTAAATTCCTTCTTTTCTTTATTATCAAATTTATGAATATCAACTCCATCGTAAAGTACTTCTCCGCCTGTAGCTGAATATAGTCCTAAAACAGTTCTTCCACAGGTAGTCTTACCACAGCCTGATTCACCAACAAGTCCAAATGTCTCGCCTTTTTTTATATCAAAGCTTACATTATCTACAGCTTTCAATGTGGCATTTTTACCAACTTTAAAGTATTTTTTTAAGTTTTTTACCTGCACTAAAACATCATTTGCCACTATAGCTCACCTCCTTCAGTTTCCTCTCTGTTAACTGCCGGAGCCAATGGATGCTTCAGCCAGCAGCTTACCTGATGAGTTTCACTTAGCTTTGTAACCTCAGGCATTGCTTCCTTACATATAGGCATACAGTAAATACATCTTGAAGCAAATGGGCATCCTACTGGAGGCATTAGCAGATCCGGAGGTGTTCCATGTATGGAATACAGCGAATTCTTTTGTTTTGTATCCAGTCTTGGTACTGATTTTAATAGTGCCCATGTATATGGATGCTGAGCATTATAGAATATTTCATCAGTGGTGCCTCTTTCTATAATTTTACCTGCATACATTACCTGAATTCTATGGGCAATGTCTGCCACTACTCCAAGATCATGAGTTATCATAATTACTGCTGTTCCAAGCTTATTCTGAAGATCCTTTATTAAATCAATTATCTGAGCCTGAATTGTAACATCCAATGCAGTTGTAGGCTCATCTGCAATAAGAACCTTAGGATTGCACGCAATAGCAATGGCAATCATAGCTCTTTGTCTCATACCACCTGAAAATTCATGCGGATATTGGTTTGCTCTCTTGTCTGCATTAGGGATATTAACCAGGTTAAGCATTTTTACAGCTTCATCAAATGCTTCCTTCTTACTCATTCCCCTATGGATAATGAGACTTTCTGCAATTTGTTTACCTACCTTCATAGTAGGATTTAGTGATGTCATTGGATCCTGGAAGATCATGCTTATATCTGATCCTCTCAGCTGTCTTAATTCATTTTCCTTCATTGTAAGAACATCCTTACCGTCAAAGGTAATAACAGAGCCCTTTTTAATTTCTCCCGGAGGAGTCTGAATTAATCTCATCAGTGACTTGGCTGTAACAGTTTTACCGCAGCCTGACTCACCAACTATAGCCAGAGTTTCACCTTTATCAAGGTGGAAGTCAATGCCTCTTACAGACTGTACTTCACCTGCATAGGTATGATATGAAACTCTTAAATTTTTTACATCTAGTATTCTATCCATATTCTTTCCCTCCCCTTACTGACGTAGTCTTGGATCCAATGCATCTCTTAAACCATCACCAAGAAGGTTAAAAGATAACATTGTCAAGCTAATAAGCAGTGACGGAACGAACAACTGATATGGGTAAAACATTAAATTCTGCTGAGCTCCTGAAGCCAATGCGCCCCAGCTTGTATTTGGAGACTGTACCCCTAGTCCAATGAAACTTAAAAAGGCTTCACCAAATATAAATGATGGTACATCCAATGTTATTGCAACAATCATAACACCCATTGTATTTGGAATTAAATGCTTTGCAATAATTCTTGAAGTATCTGCACCCAAAGCCTGTGCAGCCAGCACATATTCCTGTTCTCTGATCTGTAATACCTGTCCTCTTATTAATCTTGCCATACCGCACCACCCTGTAATGGTCATGGCAATAATTATGGAAAATACTCCGCCAGTCCCCATTATAAGTGAAATAAGTATAACAATAATTAAATATGGAACACTTATTAATATTTCAACGATTCTCATCATTATATCATCAACAAAGCCGCCGAAATATCCTGAAATACCTCCATATATAACACCAATTATAACTTCAATGAGGGTTCCCACAATACCAATTATAATTGAAACTCTGCCGCCATACCAGGATCTTGCAAATAAATCCCTGCCAAGCTGATCTGTTCCAAACAGATGAGTTGCATTTGGTTTCACATTAATTGCTGCCTGGTCTATAGACTCCTGCTTAAAAGGAACCATATATGGTCCAAAAATAGTCATAAATATTATTATAATTAAAATAATTAATGAAGCAATTGCTACTTTATTCTGCTTTAGTCTACGCCATGCATCCTGGAAGTATGTTATATTTGGCCTTAATATTTCGTCAGCATTGGCATTTTCACAACCAATTATCTTAAACTTATCTTTATTTAAGTCCGCCATTGATTTCCCCCCTATCTCTTTTCGCCTGTTACTCTGATTCTTGGATCTATTACGCTGTAGAGAATATCAACGATAACTAATGAAACAATATACAAAAATGCCATGAATATTGTTAATCCCATTATCAATGTATAATCTCTATTGCTGACAGATGATACAAACGAATCTCCAAGTCCAGGAATTGCAAATATACTCTCTATAACAAAGGAACCTGTCAATATTCCAGCTATTTGTGGTCCTAAAATTGTTATAGCAGGGAGAATAGCATTTCTTATTATATGTTTCCAAATTAATGATAATTTAGAAACGCCTTTTGCCTTTGCAGTTAGAATATAATCTTGTCCAATTACATCCAAGCAATTATTCCTCATATATCTTGCATATACAGCAACTGGGCTTAAACTTAAAGCAAAGGTAGGCAGTATGGTATGTGCCGTAGTCCCCCAGCCTGATGTTGGAAATATTGGGAACTTATATGTGAACAGCCACTGCAGCAGCGATGCAAAAACAAAGCTGGGTATTGATACACCTACCAGTGCAATGAACATAACCACATAATCCGGCCATTTGTTTCTGTTAAATGCAGCAATTATTCCTAAGACAACTCCTAAGATAAATCCTACAGCTATAGCTTGCACACCAATTCTTGCTGATTTTGGCAGGCCAAGCTTAATTATGTCTGATACTTGTCTTCCAGGGAAGTTCAGTGATTCACCTAAATCACCATGAAGCACAGCCCTGTCTAGAAAGTTAACATATTGAGTAGATACGGGTTTGTCTAATCCATACTTAGCATAAAAGTTGATTCTTACTTGTTCAGGTAGTTTTCTAGCAGCACTTGCCAGTGGATCACCTGGGATAGTATGTATTAACATAAATGTTATTGTAGCAACAATCCATAATGTTACCAGCATATACCCAAGTCTTTTAAATATAAACTTGATCATTGTCATCCCTCCATATATACATAAATATATATAAACCTGATACAGCAGAGTTGATAACTCTGCTGCATCTGATTTAAACTATACACAATGAATTTATATTATCTCTTCTAATTATTTTGTTCCTGCTGGTCTTCCTTGTGTATAAGCATATTTAAATTCTGAACCTGAACCAAATAATGGGCTCATTAAGTTTTTAACATATTTAGCTCTGTATGTGTTTCTCATTCTATAAACTGTTGGTGATATTACAGCGTCATCATATAATAATATTTTTTCTGCCTGTTTGAATAAGTCAGCTCTTTCATCGTTCTTATCAGCGCCTAATGAACCAGCCTTTTTAACTAATTCATCATATTTTGGATTGCTCCATCCTGTTGGAACTATTCCAGCATTTGATTCCCACATGTCAAACTCTGTCATTGGGTCGTTGTAGTCTCCGCTCCATGCCATTGAAGCCATCTCATACTGCATATCATCAGTTCTCTTCTGGAATACTGGCCATTCAACATATTCAACTTTAACAGTAACTCCTAAAGCTTTTTGGAACATCTGCTGCTGGAATTCAGCAAACTGTTTTGAAGTCTGATCTGTACCAGCTTCTAACATATTAAAGGTAATCTTTGATGGATCAGGATCCATTCCTAATTCCTTTAAGCCTTCAATAAATAAAGCTTTTGCATCTTTATTTTCTTCAGCTAATGTCTTTATAGGTTCATAGTTAACTGTCTTTCTGAAGTCTTTTCCACCTATTTGTAATGTTGGAGGACACCATCCATATGCTGGATATGCTAAGCCATTATATAATGTCTTAACAATACCTTCTCTGTCTGTAGCCAGTGATATTGCTTTTCTAACTTTTACATTGCTGAATAACTTAACTTTTTCATTAGTAAAGATATAACTTGTTGATGGGTCATAGCCCTTAATTACATTAAATTTACCAGTCTGGTCAAATTTCTGAGTCCATTCTGGTTTACTTACTGCAAGTGAATCTAAGGAACCATTTAGAAGCTCAGTCATTCTTGTCTGCTCTTCTTTTACAATATTCATGGTAACTTTGTCTAATTTAACTGATTTTGCATCCCAGTATTCTTTATTTTTAGCAAGTTCCACTTTGTTTCCATGTACCCAGTTTGTAATTGTAAATGGTCCGGAGAATACCATGGTATTAGCTTCTGTACCAAATTTTCCGGCAGCTGCATCAACTTTGTCTTTTCTTTGAGGCATCATAACTTTAAAGTATGTTATATTTAAGAAATATGCACATGGTCCTTCAAGTTTAATTTCAAGAGTCTTGTCATCAAGTGCTTTTACTCCTACTACATCAGGAGAAGCATTTTTCTTAGGATCATTGTATTCAGCAGCACCCTTTATAGGCATTAAAAGGAATGAATATTGTGATGCTGTTTTTGGATCTAATGTCCTCTTAATAGCATATTCATACTCTGATGCTTTAACTTTTTGTCCATCTGACCATTTAAAGTCTCTTAAATGGAAAGTCCAGGTTAAACCATCTGGAGAAACATCCCACTTTTCTGCCCCAGCAGGTTTAATAACGTCTTTACCATTGGCATCCTGCTCTATTCTTGTCAAAGCTTCCTGTGTCTCACTCAGTACCTGAGATGAATAAAGATCTGTTGACTTTGATGGATCCAGTGTCTTTGGTTCCTGAGCCAGAACCAGATTTAAATATTGATCCTTATCAGGCTGAGAACTCGTTTGACCAGTTTCTGATTTAGTTCCACCGCAGCCAACTAACGCAGTCGTTGCAGTCATAGCAAGTGTTAGTACTACAGCAACTAATTTTTTACTTTTCACTAAAATTCCCCCTTTTAAATGAAATATTATATGTTATAACAAGTATTTCTACTCGTTATTACCTACTTAATTAATATTAAAAATAATAAATAAAAATTACTATTTGTAGTATTATCTTTGTATTATTCTCTAAATATATTATTAACTTATACAAATATATTCAACTAAAAATAAAAAAATCCTGCTAAGTTGTATAAATAATTTGAATATTTAGTACTTTTCTAACTATTCTAAATAAAAATTATTAGTTTACGAAAAGTTGCATATTATGAATGCTAATATTGATATTAGTAACTGTTAGTTATTTATGTAAACTTTATAATTTATTGGCATATTATACTGAAAAAATTATTTATCTTATTACTACATGTATTGCTGCACATCTAATTTTATACTATATTAGCATAGATTATTTTCAAAGTCAATTAATATAATTGTAATATTTTACATGATTTTTACACTTTTCTAATCACAAATATTCAGTTTATTGAATTATTGTATTCTATAATTTACAATATTGCTTTATTATGTATCACAATATATTTTAGATTCATATTATATTTTTAAAACATATGTATTTTTAAACCTCTTGGTTATATAATATAGTAAAGAAATTTTAGGAGGGATACGCGTGTCATACAATGTAGCAATAGTTGGTGCTACTGGAATGGTTGGCAGAAAATTTACAGAAGTATTACAGCAGCATGATTTTCCGGTTAATAATCTTTACCTTTTTGCCTCTTCCAGATCAGCTGGCAGTATAATTAAATTTAAAAATAAAGATGTAACTGTTGAAGAATTAAAAGAGGATAATATTAAAGGTAAGAAAATTGATTTTGCATTATTTTCTGCCGGTGGAGATATTAGTAAAGCATTTGCAAAGATATTTGTCCACTATGGTGCCACAGTTATAGATAACAGCAGTGCATGGAGAATGAACCCAGAAGTACCTTTAGTAGTACCTGAAGTAAATCCAGAGGATATAAAATGGAATAAGGGCATAATAGCTAACCCAAACTGTTCTACTATACAAGCTGTTGTAGCTCTTAAGCCTTTATATGATAAATATGGAATAAAGAGAATCGTATACTCTACCTATCAGGCTGTTTCTGGTGCCGGCATGGGAGGATATACAGATCTTGTGGAAGGGAATAAAGGAGTTCCTCCAAAGAAGTTTCCATATGCTATTGCAGGCAATATTCTGCCTCACATTGATGTATTTACAGAAGGCGGCTATACAAAAGAAGAAATTAAAATGATAAATGAAACCAGGAAGATCTTTCACAATGATAATTTGAGGATTACAGCTACTACTGCAAGAGTACCAGTTCTTTATGGACATAGTGAAAGCATAAATGCAGAACTTAATAGTTCATTTGAAATTGAAGATGTTTTTAACTTAATGAAAAGTGCACCAGGAGTAATACTTAAAGATGATGTTAAAAATCTTGTTTATCCTATGCCTATTGATGCTGCAGGTACAGATGAAGTATATGTGGGAAGAATAAGAAGAGATTTTAGTGTGGATAATGGCTTGAATCTCTGGGTTGTTGCTGACAATATAAGAAAGGGAGCATCAACAAATGCAATTCAGATTGCAGAATATATAATAAATGATAAATAAAAGTTTATATTCTAACTTTTAAAACTTTTCTGTATATTTAATTATTATTTAAGAGGTGATTTTGTGAGCATTTTTAAAGGAAGCGGAGTTGCCATAGTAACTCCCTTTAACGAAAATGGAGTAAATTTTGATAAACTAAAGGAGCTAATTGAATTCCAGATTAAAAATGGTACAGATGCAGTAATTATCTGCGGTACAACTGGAGAAGCTTCTACCATGACAGAGCAGGAGAGAAAGGATACAATAAAATTTACAATTGATACAGTAAATAAGAGAATCCCGGTAATTGCAGGTACAGGAAGCAATAATACTGCTGCAGCAGTGAGCTTCAGCAAATGGGCAGAAAGTGCAGGAGCAGATGCTGTTTTAGTTATCACTCCATATTATAATAAAACCACACAAAAGGGACTTGTTCAGCACTTTAAAGCAGTAGCTGACAGTATATCCCTTCCAATTATAATATATAATGTACCATCCAGAACTGGACTTAATATACTGCCTGAAACACTTTTAAAGCTTGTTAATACCTGCAAAAATATTGCAGCTGTAAAGGAAGCCAGCGGAAATATAAGCCAGATTGCACAAGTTAAAGCTTTATGCGGAGATAAACTGGATATTTATTCTGGTAATGATGACCAGATAATACCTATTTTAGCTCTTGGAGGTATTGGTGTAATTTCTGTACTGGCAAATATAATTCCATCTGAAGTCCATAAAATTTGTGATTTGTATTTAAATGGTCACACAAAAGAAGCTCTGCAGATTCAGCTGGATACTTTATCTTTGACAAATGCATTGTTTATTGAAACAAATCCTATTCCTGTTAAAACAGCAATGAATCTAATGGGCATGGAAGTTGGAAATTTAAGACTGCCTTTATGTGAAATGACAGAAAAAGGACTTGCAGTTTTGAAAACAGAGCTTAAGAATTATAAACTTATATAGGAGGTTGTTATGGTAAAGATAATTTTAAATGGCTGCAATGGAAAAATGGGAAAGGTTGTTACAGGCCTTACTAATAATTATGACAATGTTACCATTGCCGCTGGAGTTGACAGGGATACAAACAGTACTGTTTTCCCTGTATTTGATAACATCAGTAAATGCAATATAGAAGCAGATGTGATTCTTGACTTTTCAAGGCCTGATGCACTAAATGGCTTAATTGCATATGCTGAATCTAAAAAAATTCCTCTTATTTTATGTACTACTGGCTATACAGATGAACAGCTTTCAATAATTAAAGCAGCTTCAGATAAAATTCCTCTTTTCAGGTCAGCAAACATGTCTATTGGAATTAATGTAATAAATAATATCTTGAAAAATATAAGTGCAAAATTATATAAAGATTTTGATATTGAAATAATAGAAAAACATCACAATCAAAAGGTTGATGCTCCCAGCGGAACTGCATTAATGCTTGGTAACACAATAAGAGATGCCATAGATGAGGAAACTACCTATGTTCATGGAAGAGATGGAATTTCCAAAAGAAAGCATAATGAAATTGGAATCCATGCCATAAGAGGGGGATCCATTGTAGGTGAACATGAAGTGATCTTTGCAGGTCAGGGAGAAACCATAGAAATAAAGCACACTGCAATATCCAGAGAGGTTTTTGCTGTAGGTGCATTAAAGGCCTGCCAGTTTATGTGCGGCATGAAACCAGGATTTTATTCAATGGAAGACGTTATAAGACTGTAAATTATTAGGGATAATGCAAACAATGTGCATTATCCCTATTTTACTTTTTATAAAACTGTTTCTATTAAGCCTCCGCCAAGCAGTATGTCACCGTCATAGAATACAACAGACTGACCCTTTGTTATAGCCCTTTGCTTATCTTTAAATTCCACTTTCACCCTGCCATCACCATTTGGATAAATCACTGCCTTTGATGGCTTTACTGAATATCTTATTTTTGCTTCTACCTGCATAGGTTCTTTTAGTGTATCAAATGGAATGAAATTCATATCCTTAGCAACTAAACTAGTTTTAAAAATATCCTCTTCGCTGCCAAGCACAACCTCATTTCTAAGTGGATTAATATCAGTTACGAACATTGGTGTACCTAAAGCTATTCCAAGTCCCTTTCTCTGTCCGATAGTATAATATACAATTCCTTTGTGTCTGCCCAGCACATTACCTTTTTTATCAACAAAATTTCCTTCTCTTATTTTGTCTGGTACCTGTTTTTTTATATAAGCTCCATGGTCATTATCGGGAATGAAGCATATTTCTTCGCTATCCTTTTTATTGTAAACTCTTAAGCCAAGTTCCCTTGCAATTTCTCTTATCCTGTCCTTTTTGTATTCACCGCAGGGCATTAAAGTATGAGCTAACTGGTATTGAGTAAAGTTATATAATACATATGTCTGATCTTTTTTATCATCTTCTGATTTCCTTATTATATATCTATTATCAATATGTTCTATGGTTGCGTAATGTCCTGTGGCAATGTAATCAGCCCCCATTGCAGAAGCTTTTTTTAAGAACTCATCAAATTTAATATATTTATTGCATGCAATACATGGATTGGGAGTTCTTCCCTGAACATATTCATCTATAAAATAATCAATAACATTTGCTTTAAAAACGTCTTTAAAATTCATAACATAAAATGGTATATTAAGTTTATCTGCCACCCTTCTGGCATCTTCAACTGAGCTTAAGGAGCAGCATCCTCCTTCTCTTTCTTCATACTCCTCATCTTCAGGCCAAACCTGCATGGTTACCCCTATAACGTCATATCCCTGTTCTTTTAAAAGATAGGCAGCAACAGAACTATCAACGCCTCCGCTCATACCTACTACAACTTTCTTCTTCATAAATTTATCACCATATCCTTTTTATTAATTATTATGGTTACGCAGCCTGTTTACAATATTTTTAACATGCTCTATAACGTATTCCACTTCTTTTTCATTACTGCCTGCACCTAATGTAAATCTTACAGATCCCTTTAAATATTCCTTAGGCACACCAATTGCCTTAAGAACATGTGATGGCTCTAAAGACCCGGCAGAACATGCACTTCCGCTGGATGCACATATTCCTTCTCTGTCAAGCATCATAAGCAGAAGCTGGCCTTCAACATCTTTAAAACAAACATTAACATTTCCGGGTAGCCTTGAGTTTCCCGCAGTTCCATTAAGTATTGTATCATCAATTTCCAATAATCCCTTAATAAGCTTATCTCTCAGATTTTTTAGTCTTCCTGTTTCCATATTCATATTGTTTACTGCCATTTCAATTGCTTTTCCCATGCCGACTATACCCGAAATATTTTCAGTTCCTGATCTTTTTCCTCTTTCCTGAGCTCCCCCATGTATTAAATTGTGGATTTTAGTACCTTTTCTAATGTAAAGAGCTCCAACACCCTTTGGCCCGTAAAATTTATGTGCGGACATGGATAACATATCTACATTCATTGCATTAACATCAATTGGCAGTGCACCAATAGCCTGCACTGCATCTGTATGAAATATTATACCTTTATCTTTGCATATATCTCCAATTTCCTTTATAGGCTCTATGGTTCCAATTTCATTATTAGCAGTCATTACTGAAACCATAATGGTATTTTTTTTAATTTTACTTTTTAACAGATCAACATCTATTTTACCATCTCTGCCTACTGGCACATAATCAACCTGAAACCCGTTTTTCTCTAAGTATTTACATGTATTAATAACTGCATGATGTTCAATAGCTGAAGTAATAATGTGATTGCCTTTTCCCTTATTTGCTAAAGCAGCCCCCTTAATTGCCCAGTTGTCGCTTTCAGAGCCTCCTGCTGTAAAAAAGACTTCATCCATTCTGCAGTTAATTGCATTTGCTATTCTCTCTCTGGAAATATCAATTGCCCTCTTGGTTTTTCTTGATATAGAATATATTGAGGATGGATTTCCAAAGTACTTTGTCAGGTATGGATACATCTCATCTAAAACCTCTTTTTTTAAATAGGTAGTAGCAGCATAATCCATATATATAATATCTTCCATTTTATTCTCCTCGATTTTATACAAAGTTTTGCAAATACTATTTTACCTTAAACTTGAGTTTTAAGCAAAAGGTAGTTTTTCTTTTTATAAAATACCTGACCCCTGGTTAAAGTTATAATTATTCCATTTTCTATAAGCTCCTTTAAATACCTCTGAATTGTTTCTATGCACTTTCCCATTTGATCAGCTAAGGCTTTCTGAGATACAAGACAAGTATCCTTATCTCCATTACAATAGCTATTTAAAATACAATACAATTTAAATGCCCCCGGAATTCAGTTAAAAGTTAAGAGTTGGAAGTTCAAAGTTGTTACTTCTTACTTCTTACTTCTTACTTCTTACTTCTTACCTTTTAGTTCTTACCTCTTACTTATCTTATATGCAGTAATGGGGAAAATAGGGCAGCCTTCTTCAAAATAACAAAGACTTTATCTAAAGATTAAAGATTAAAGAACAAAGATTAAATAAAGATTTGCAAAAATCCTGTGCCGGCAGGCAGCCAGAGAAATTGGCGTTTCTTATGTAACACTATTTTACTGGAGGCACAAGCTGCTTTCTGCACTAAAAATTGTTAAACAAAATAAAATGCAGGAAAATTTTGAACTTGAAGATTTCTTCTTTATGCTCTTTAAGAGAAAGAAAATAAGAGAGATGAATAAATCTCTTGATAATAGCTCTGAAACAGTAAAATATAGACATAACTGCATTGAATGGATGTACCGTTTTAGAGGAGTAGAAACAAAGTATTTAAATAATTATTTGAGCTTATTCAAATTCTTAAGGAGTTCCAATTTTAATAATACCTCACTCGCAATAAATATATTTATAGAAGAAATAAGTAAAATTAATATGGAAAATACATATATAAATATGAGAAATGCTGAAATCAGTTTTAATTGACTTGTCCCTAACGGGAATTTGTTACTTTATCAACACTATTAAATAAAAGAGCCATATACCTAAAGCAGGAAAGATTAAAGAACAAATAACAAATATTGTTGTTTTGCCTCCAGGCAAAACTTAAATTAAGGATTTTCTGCCAAGGCAGAAAATCCTTATTCTTTAATCTTTGATCTTTAATCTTTAATCTTTAAATTAGTATGTCCTTTTTATTGAATACAAAATGAGAAATTAAATAACATGCTGCTGACCATATTATTAATACAGTAATACCAAATGTATAAGTTATAGATGGGTTTTGAAAGGTCAAAGCTGCAGTTCCGTCTATTAATGGGGTTATCTCACCATAGCTTGTAAACATAAATGGGGCAGCTTTTAAGAGTCCTGGAATTCCCTGTACTAATACAGTTAAAGCTATTACTGCTACAATGCTAAGTCCCATTGACACCATGGAGCTTTTAAATAAAGATGATATGAGAAAGGCAAATGATGTACACGCTATAATATATAAAATCTGTAATAAAAACATTCTTATTAAGTATTGAGAAATAGTGATAATATGTGTGCTGCCTGCAACTTGAATTAATGGGTGCACACCGCTGCCTTCTACCTTGCTTAAATCAAATTGATACAAAGTATCCACGAACATGGGGTAATTTGCATTGCCAAACCCTTTCCAAAGTCCCACAATTACCATAAATAATAATTCTACTGATATAATTAATACTATTGCAGATATTACTACTGATATAAACTTTGAAAGAAGTACCTTTGTTCTGGAAACCGGCTGAATCAATAAAAATTTAAGTGTAGGGGGAGTGCATTCTCCGCTGACGATATCAGTTGAAAATACGATTACTCCAACTGCTAAAAAAATTGATCCTAACTGCCTGATTAAAGTTATTACAAAATTAAAGCCGTTAAATTCTTCGTCAGCAGGCTTTATATCATTATTTAATAAATAATTTTTCTTGCTTAGTTCAAGCTTTTGCTGAGCTTTATATCTATCGGGTATATTGCTGTTTTTTAATTGCTCCTCACCTGCAGAAATTTCATTTTTTAATTGGACTTTCCAATCTATTTCCTTGCTTCCGGAAGCTATGGCATCCTTTAAAGCATTTATTTCATTTTCTGTTCTTTCAATGTTTGCATCAATATTTTTATTATACTGTTCCAGTGCATTAGCATCATCTTTTATGGACTGAGGCACATTTTCCTTATCCCTTTTCATATAGTTCAAAGATTCCTGAAGATTTTTTATTTTAAATTCAGGGTTATTATACTTTTTTCTATTCTCATCCATTTTAAAAGAGCCATAACATATTGCAGCTGTTAAAAGTATAAATGCTATAAGAACTATATAAGTTTTCTTCCTTCTAAACAGTTTTATCATTTCATTTTTAATAAGAATCATCATTGTCTCTTACCTCCTTCTACCAATTCCATATATCTGTCTTCCAACTTTTCATGCTTAATATAGGCTTCTTTAATTTCAATGTCATGTTTTACAAGACTTGTTATAATGTTTGGTGAGGAGTCTTTTTTTATATTAACTATAATATCCCCATTTTGATTTTCTACATTATATACTATATCCAGGGATTTTAATAATTCTATAGAATCTTTTATTTCATTAAGCTTTAGAACTAATATATCCTTTTTGTGTGTATCATTGTCTCCTGAAATGCTCTCAATGGATTTTATAACACCATTATCAATAAATGCTACTGTATCACATAACTGCTGAACTTCACTTAACATATGAGAAGATATAAATATAGAGGTTTTTCTCTCAGATGCAGCATTTCTGATTATTTGTCTGAAATCCATAATACCAGAAGGATCCAGACCATTAGTAGGTTCATCCAATATCAAAAGCTTTGGATTTGATATTAGAGCTGCTCCCAGTCCAAGCCTCTGTTTCATTCCAAGAGAGTATTTTTTTAACTTATCATCTATTCTGTCTTCCAGTCCAACAAGTTTTATAATTTCATTTATTTCATTTTTAGGTACTTTTCTTATTGCAGCAATTTGATTGAGATTTTCTCTTCCCGATAAATATGAATATAATTCAGGATTTTCTACCACTGCTCCTACTTCATTAAGTGCTGCCTCTCTTTCCTTTGATATTTCTTTTCCCATAATTGATATTGTTCCTTTATTTGGAGCTATAAGCCCAACTAACATTCTAATAGTTGTAGTTTTCCCTGCTCCGTTTGGTCCAAGAAATCCAAAAATCTCTCCTTCTTTTACAGAAAAGCTGATTCCCTTTATAATATCTCTTTTTCCTAACCGCTTATATACATTTTCAACCTTAAGCACATCCATACTTTTTACCTCCCCTAGTTATTCTTACACATAATTCCATTTTACTGTAAATAATTATTAAATCAACCTTTTACACTAAATTGTAATTATTTCGTACAGATTTAGGAATAAAAAAAACAGGTTATCACAAAAGGCAGCCTTGTGATAACCTGTTAATTATATAAATTAAAGTATTCTGCTTAAAAAATCCCTGGTTCTTGAATTTTTAGGATTATTAAATAATTCCTCGGGAGTGCCTTCCTCTATTATTTTTCCATCATCCATAAAAAGGACTCTGTCCCCAACTTCTTTTGCAAAACCCATCTCATGGGTTACAACAACCATGGTCATTCCTTCTGATGCCAATTCCTTCATTACATTTAGAACCTCTCCAACCATTTCAGGATCCAAAGCTGAGGTTGGCTCATCAAACAGCATTACATCCGGTTCCATAGCCAGTGCTCTTGCTATTGCAATTCTCTGTTTTTGTCCGCCGGATAACTGGGAAGGATAAGAATCAGCCTTTTCTTCAAGACCTATTTTTTTTAATAATTTAAATGCAATTGATTTTGCCTCATCATGGGACAATTTTTTTACATTTATAGGAGCAATGGTTATATTCTCTAATACAGTTTTGTGAGGGAAAAGATTAAACTGCTGAAATACCATGCCCATCTTTTCTCTAAGCTTGTTTATATCATTTTTTTTATCTGTAATTTTCGTACCTTCAAAAGTTACTGACCCGCTGTCAGGAGTTTCAAGTAAATTTAAACATCTTAAGAAGGTACTTTTTCCAGATCCGCTTGGACCTATAATAACAATAACCTGCCCCTTTTGTATTTCCATATCAATTCCTTTTAATATGTGATTTTTGCCAAAGCTTTTATTCAAATTACTAACTTCTATCACTTGCTCTCATTCTCCTTTCAACTGTACCAAGTAATTTCGATAATGAAAATGTCATAATAAAATATATAAATGCTGCTACCAAAAGAGGCTCAAATGGCTTAAAAATATTACCTCTAACAGTATCTGCATTATACATCAATTCATGTATTCCAATAACAGATACAATTGAAGACTCCTTAATAACAGTGATAAATTCATTTCCTAAAGCAGGAAGTATATTTTTAAATGCCTGAGGTATAATTATTTTTTTCATAGCCTGTCCCTCAGTCATTCCTAAACTTCTGGCTGCTTCCATCTGCCCTTTATCTACAGCCTGAATACCTGCTCTTATAATTTCTGCCACATATGCAGAGCTGTTAATTGAAAGTGCTAAAATACCTGCAACTAAATCAGGGAAGTCATTTCCCAGGGCCGGAACTGAAGGAAAAGTAACACCTAAAGATGGTAATCCATAATAAATTATATATAATTGCACCAAAACCGGTGTACCTCTTATAAATTCTATATAGGACACTGCAATATACTTTAATACTTTATTCTTTGATAATTTCATTAAAGATAACAGCAGTCCTAATATTGCACCTGCCAGCACTGTGAAAACTGCTAACAAAAGTGTGTATTTTGCTCCATTTATAAAAAAAGATGAATATTTACCTAAAAATGAAAAATCCAATGCTATACCTCCATTATTAAATAGTTCTAAAAAAGTCATAAAAGATAATGATAATCCATTATCTTTTATGTATCAGGCTTATTCTACCTGGTTATTTGCATCTATAACGAATTTATTAATACTGTTTGCTTTAGTTAGTCTGTCCAGTGTACTATTTACTGCTTTAACAAAGTCATCATTTCCCTTTTTGAATGCTACAGCTGATCCTTGTTCCTCATTCTCAACTTTTACGCCTGAAACAGATATATTACTGTTCTTATTTGCATATGAAGTTGCTACAGGTGTTTCAACAATAATGGCATCAACCTTCTTATTTTGTAACTGCAATACCAAGTCTGTAACTTTACCTAAAGACTTAGCTTCAGAACCAGGCATTTGATCTTTAACTAATTGTTCCTGTGTGGTTCCCTTTTGAACACCAACTTTTTTACCCTTTAAATCAGCAATTGTTTTTATTTTGTCTTTGTCTTCTGTTCTTACCATTACACTATTAATAGATTTATAATATACATTTGAGAAATCAATACTCTTTTTTCTCTCATCTGTTGGGCTCATACCAGCAACTACTAAATCAACATTGCCTGTCTGCAAAGCAGGTAAAAGTCCGTCAAAACTCATATCTTTAATTTCCAGCTTAACACCTAAGTCCTTTGCAATTTCATTTGCTATGGTAATATCAAATCCTATTATTTCATCATTTCCATTTACTGATTTATGGAATTCATATGGAGGGTAATCAGCGCTTGTCCCAACTACCAGTTTCCCGCTTTTCTTTATCTGTTCTAACTTTGTGTCCTTTGTAGTTTGTGCTGCATTAACTGTTGATTTGCTCTTTCCACACCCGGTTATGGAAATCACCATAGATAATGAAACTACTGCTGCTAATATTTTTCCAACAAATTTTTTATTCATATTTATTCACTCCTCATTTATTAACTATGTATAACTATACATTATTATTTATATTTATGCAATACTTATTTTATATTTTTTATTGGTAATATATTACTATAACTTAGAATAATGTAATATAATGTGATTATCTTCATTTTTCAATAAGATTGATAGCTTTTTAGCATATTTAATTAATTTTTCATTATAGGATTTATAAATTGTATAATGCATATTTATACACTGCATGTGTTTTTTCCATGAAAACCATAACAATTTACAAAAAAAATAACCTCAAAACAGAAATGATTTTCTATTTTGAGGTTATAAAAATTTTATAGTAATGATTTATCAGGTGTTACAATAATTTTAACCTGCTTTTTCTTCTCAGGGCCTGTTAAGGTTCCAAAGCCCTGCTCAACAATATCATCCAAAGCTATTCTCTTGGTAATATATCCTTCTGCTTTTATTCTTTTATCTGCCATTAATGCTATGGTTGATGGGAACTCGTGTCTATATGCTAATGTGCCCAGGATTTTCTTTTCCTGAAAAACTAATACATTTGGATTAATTTTTACAGGGCCTTCCCAAATACTGGTTACTACCATGGTGCCTTCGAATTTTATGCTTTCAAGTCCAACATCCAGACCTATTTGTGAACCTGTGGTTTCAAAGCATACGTCAACCCCAACTCCTGATGTTAGTTTTTTAACCTCTTCAGGAATATTTACTTCATTTGGATCTAAAACCACATCTGCTCCTGATCTTTTTGCATATTCCTGTCTTATGGATTTTCTCTGTAAAACTACAATTAATCTTGCACCTGCTGCTTTTAAGCATTCTATGGTTGCAAGTCCTATTGGTCCTGCTCCAAGAACTAATGCAGTGTCACCAGCCCTAAACTTTCCAACCCTAACTGAATGCAATGCAACAGCAATAGGCTCAATTAAAGCAGCCTGTTCATAAGACATATTATCTGGAATTTTATGCACGAATTCTGATGGGAATACAGTATATTCTGCAAGTCCGCCGCCACTTCCGCATAAGCCATGGAATCCCAATGATGAGCATAAATTATATTTACCTTCTCTGCAAGCTGGACATTTACCGCAAGCCACAATAGGTTCAACAACTACTCTGTCTCCAGTCTTTATATTTTTAACTCCTTCACCTACTTCAACAACTTCTCCTGAAAATTCATGTCCTAAAACAACAGGAGCTGTGGTTCCGCTTAGTGGATGAGGCTGCCCTACTGGAATAAAGATAGGTCCTCCTAAATATTCATGTAAATCTGAACCACATATTCCACACCATTTAACTTTAATTTTTACTGAACCAGAAGTTACTTTTGGTTCATCAATTTCCTCAACCCTTACATCTTTTTTATCATACCATAATGCTGCTTTCATAAAAAAATCCTCCTTATACTATTAGTGATGCAAAATATAAAAGCAATTTTCATGCCAGCTCAAATGCTTGATGTTTGTTTGTTTTTTAACTATCAATTCTCATGAGTGAGAATATATTTGTATCATTTATGAGAATTGATTTACTTTGTATATATGGTGAATTACTGTAACAGATTATATTTTTTTATTTTTCTATATATTGTAGCACGGCTTATTCCAAGAAGCTTTGCTGCATTTGCAATATTATAATTAGTTTTATTAAGTGCTGTTTTTATATTTTCTCTTTCAATAGTATTCATATTAATGAAATTATCATCAGATAGGTATTTATTCTGATTTAATATGCCATTATCAATTAATTCCTGTGCTGTAATAACATTTCCTTCGCTTAAATAATATGATCTTTCTACTATATTTTCAAGTTCACGCACATTGCCAGGCCAGTTATATTCTGTTAAAGTTTTCATAAACTTTAAGTCAATAACCTTGTTTTCACCATTATGAATATTTAATCTGTTAATAAAATACTGTGAAAGCAATTCTATATCCCCTTTTCTTTCATTAAGGGGAATAATTTTAATATTCATCACATTAATTCTATAAAACAGATCCTCTCTGAAATTTTTATTAATAACTTCCTTTTTTAAGTTCCTGTTTGTGGCAGCTATAATTCTAATATTAAGTTTCCTTTCATAATTTCCCCCTACCCTTATTACAGTTTTATTGTCCAGAACTCTTAATAATTTTGACTGCATATCTAAAGGCAGTTCACCTATTTCATCAAGAAAAATTGTGCCTTCATCTGCTAATTCAAATTTACCTGCATGGCCTTCACTGGCTGCACCGGTAAAAGCACCCTTTTCATATCCGTACAGTTCACTTTCCATTAGTTCCTTTGGTATGGAAGCACAGTTTACCGCAACAAATGGGCCATTTTTATTACTATAATTATGGATAGCCTGAGCAAATAATTCCTTTCCTGTGCCGCTGTTTCCCTCAATAAGAACATTACAATTACTTAAAGCTGCCTTTTTAGAATAATCAATAATTTTTATCATTTCTTTATCTTTGGTAATTATGTCACTGAAGCTGTAAGCTGCATTAAAACCTACCACTTTATTTACGAATTTATTAATATTTTTTATAGTTTTAAAGGTTATCACTATACCGATATTTATATTATTATTTACTATTGGTACGGCATTCATACTACATTTTATTCTTTTATTCTTTTTTTTATAAAAATCACAGTACATATTATAATATGGTTTTTCTCCATGCTCTAAACTATTTATAAAATCTACATCTTTTATTACCTGATTTATATTAATATCTATTATTTCATCTCTTGTATATTCTAAAATACTGCAGGCATTTTCATTGACCTTTATTATTTTTAGTTCATGATCCAATATTAACATTCCATCTGATATTGATTGAAAAGTAGCATTTAATAAATTATTTGATACAGAAAATGCTAATTGTTTTTCAATTGAAAATGCACCTGTAAGTACCATACCCAATGTATGGCTGTGTGCGCCATTGTAATTACCAGACATATCTAAGCATCCAATAATATTTCTGTTTTCATCGTGTATTGTGGCAGCGGAGCATGACCATTTATGGTGTTTCTTACAATAGTGCTCTGCTGCAATAGTCTGAATTGGCTCATCCATATACAATGCAGTACCTATAGCATTTGTTCCAACTTCCCTTTCCGTCCAAAGAGCACCTTTTATAAAATTTAATTCATTTGCCATTTCCATAACATTTTCATCACCTAATACTTCAAGAAGGCATCCCGTATTATCAGTTAATATTATAGAAAATCCAGAGCCAGCTACAGTTTTATACATTTCCTCCATTATGGGTTTAGCTACCAACAACAGCTGCTGATTTTGTACAGTTTTTTTAGATAATACATCAGGTGGTACTTTTCTTCCTATTCCCCCATTGTAATCAACATTGTATTTTTTGCATCTTATCCATGAATCTGCAATGCTTTTTCTAACATTTTTATTAATTACTCCTGTGTTTATAAATTCTTCTAAATATTTTTTAGTATTAAACATATAATTATTTGTTATCCTCCGTATATAGTACATATATTATATCATTTATGCCTGTGGATCTAAGATGGAACATCTTTACAGCATTGTAATAACTGATCATTATTTAATAATGTGAGAAAATAAAATTGCCGACAGTTATTTTCCGTCAGCAATTTTATATTAATAACAATAGTTATTAACCAACTATTAAATTTTTCATATGGGATTTAAATATTAACCAAAGTATCTTTCCAGCAGGCCTTTAAATGCTCTTCCGTGTCTAGCTTCATCCTTGCACATTTCATGAACTGTATCATGAATTGCATCATAATTTAATTTCTTAGCTAATGTTGCTAAGTCTTTCTTGCCCTGGCATGCTCCATGCTCAGCATTAACTCTCATTTCAAGGTTCTTCTTTGTGCTGTCTGTTACTACTTCTCCAAGCATTTCTGCAAATTTTGATGCATGCTCTGCTTCTTCAAATGCTATTCTCTTATAAGCTTCTGCTACTTCTGGGTATCCTTCTCTGTCTGCCTGTCTACTCATAGCTAAATACATTCCCACCTCTGAGCATTCGCCAGTGAAGTTTGATCTCAATCCTTCTAAAACTTCTTTGTCAACACCTTTTGCAACTCCTACTTTGTGCTCATCTGCAAAGGTCATTTCATCATCTTTTTTTTCTACAAATTTATCACTTGGAGCTCCGCATACAGGGCATTTCTCTGGTGCCTTTTCTCCTTCATAAACATAACCACATACTGAACATACAAATTTTTTCATTTTTAATTCCTCCTAAAAACTATTTTCTTTACAATTCCTATTATATAATAATCATTATTAAATATCAATACTTTTTTTATAATTTATAAAAAAATCTTCAATTATTAATTTCCTATTATATTGGTATCTTTTATCATTACCCATCCTTTATAATAGTCACAAATTTTCATTTTATCAGGGACCTTAGCAGATTGTTCAAGTGCATTTTTCGCCGTTAACTTGTTTATAGGAGAATCATTACCGCTAAAATTAAAAAACACTACTGGTTCTTTACTCTGAGAATATTTATCCATAAGAAAATACATATTACTTAAATATGTATCCCCCTTAAATACATACTTAATAGGATATACCTTATTCTTTAAATATGTATTTGAATTATTTATAGCAGTAGCAAAATTATCAAAAATTAATTTATTTGTGCACACATGTGCAGAACCCCACTGTCCATAATATTTTCCCTTAGGGACAATGCTATTTATATACATGAAATTTTTAATTATCTGCTTTTCCCGTACTTCGTAAAATTTTATATCTTTTGTATTTTGACCTGACTCAATAAAGGCATTGAACCCAACAACCAGTCCATCACATATCATTTTAAAGTCTGAAAAATCCTCGCCTAAAAATCTCCTATAGTTCTTTTCATTTTTCTCCATATCTGTCTTTAATTCTATGCTGAATTGATAAATAGGATTATCCTTATTAGTGTCAAAACTATTAAATTTGTTATTATTTATATTTTCCCTAAGTTCCTTCAATAAGGGCAGTGTGGCAGGTATGGACTTATCTGTCATCATAATATTCATACACTTTACGGCAGGTGGAGGTGCAATTTCCACATCTAAACCTATAACTTTGAAACGCTTATCTTTATCGAGGCTTAAATAAAAATTCCTTATTTCCTTCCATGCAGCATCATATTTTGTATACTTTAAACTGTTATTGTTCCATCCTCCAGCTAATTGCCTTAACAAACTATCATCACCAGTGGCCAAATACTTGTTATACATCCATCCTTCACTATGGGTTATCTCAGGTATAAAATACTTTATTCCTGCATTTTGTACAAAATATTTTAAAAACTTTACTTCTAAAGGCATATCAACAGTATATCCATGTTCCTCTCCAGTTAAAAAGACTTCATAATTGTCTAAGTATTTATTTAAAAATTCTAACTTAGGAGCATCAAAATTGTTTGTATATATTGGTTCCTGATTACTTTTTATAAAATTTTGTGATGCTTTATCTTTAGATAAGTTGTCCATAAATGAATCAAAATTATTTATATTTTCTTTTGATTTAACATTATTTACAGATGCACATCCACTTAATAATTGGGTTGTAATCATTAAGGCCATGGCTAAAGCCATATATTTACGTTTCATATACCATCATCCCCCGCAGTATATTTAATATCATTATTCTAAAAAAGAGAGTGCCCAGTACACTCTGCTTTTCTTTATACATAAATCATTCAATCAAGTTTTACTTCATATACTAATGAACAAAAAAGTTATTTACCTTTATATTCATTATCTTTATATTTGATAATTGAATTTAGCAAAATTGTATCATAGAATTCTCTACCATCTCCATTAATAGTATACTTAATGCTAACTTTCATTTTGGAATCTTTAGATATTTTAATATTAGGGATTACATTAAAATTATCTACAATACGCTCATTTGACTTCTCAAAGTTCTTACCACCAGCAAAGTCAGCAATTTCTGTTCCATCTATATATACATTAAAATTTATTGAATCTACTTTAGCTTGCTTTTTTAACTTGAATATATATCCATCTTGAACGTATAACTTAGTTCCTATACTTACTAAAGAGAAATTATCTATATCTATATCATCAGTTAAAATATCTGTTTTGTATATGGTGATTGACCGCTCTTTAAAAAGTAAACACCCCCAAAGTATATTTGAAAATATCAATATAGCAACTAATACAATTAAAATAACTTTTCTTTTCATAAGGCTTATCCTCAACACAATATTTTTTTATTATTTGATTATTATTTTTAGCCATTGAGCCAAGTAACAGGCTAAAAATTGCTATTACATCAATGGAAAAAGCAATGAATTTACGCTTCATATATCATCCTCCTCTCTTCTATATATTAATATCATTATTCTACAATATTTACATATGGTAGTAAAACATCTATAATTTACATGGAAGTGTAATATTGTAACTATTCAGCTATTAAAATAATTTAAATTTACTGTTATTATTAATTTATTG
>ENA-UOOI01000136-UOOI01000136.1-fermentation-metagenome-genome-assembly--contig:-NODE-136-length-90911-cov-52.308191_pt1 | contig 90911 bp, 69 predicted proteins | sample MGYA00245779_ERZ724027 | MGnify/ENA primary metagenome ERZ724027 (study PRJEB28704, sample SAMN03018318) | fermentation metagenome | biome: anthropogenic terrestrial biome; feature: soil; material...
TGACATCGTGATCGGTTTTTTGACTTATTTTCCATCCTAAGATTACTTTTTTATCAGTATCTACTGCTATTGAAGTTTTAAGGAAGCTCCTTCGGAGCTTCCCTGTTCTTTTAGAATAATAATGACTTGCATATGAACTCGTAAATCCAGTTGCGTCAATTGCTGTAATGAAAGCCTTTTCTCCATGTGAATAAAATAGCTTTAGAGTTTTTGATAAAATTAGGTTAAACCATGAGGAAGGAATTCTGGACACAAGCTTTTGAAATGTAGTGTAATGAGAAACCTTATCAAGGTCAAGTTTTTCTTTTATACTACTCATAAGGTCAACAAGTTCTACAAAATCCCGATAGCCTGTACTTATATACTCCTTCAGTAAAACAAGGACAATAAGCTGATGTTGAGTATAAACACGTTTAGAATATTTACAGGAGTAAAAGTTCAGTCTTCTAGACTGAATCGTTTTAAGACTGAGATCAAGAAATTTAATATACTTATTTGATGGCAATATGAGACGCTCCTCTTTTTCGTGGGGACAAAAAATAAGGAGCATTTTTACAATTTTATTTTTATAAATTTTTGGATAGTAACAGAATTTAGAGGATTTCTATAGAGCCTAAAGAAAGAAGATTCAAATCAAGTTTTAGACAGTTAGCGATCTGATGCTGCTGGTTCTTCGGTTCAACTACGTAATTCCTAGTTTAGTTTCTATTTGTTTATATTTAGTTTGTAGCTGGTACCTTCGGATATTAAAAGAAATGAACCCTCTTTTAATGAAGATGCCCATCCTCATTAAAAATTTTCAATAGCTCGATGACTGAATATGAGGCCCGTGTGATCCCCATGCTGCGTTTGTCTGTGTCTGTACCAGCTAAATAGAAATTCTGAATTGGAGTTCTGATATCCGCAAACTTTCCATCTAGTGAGACTGTAGCCTTTTCGGGAATTGTTATCTGCTCATGCTGCATATCGACATGTTTCTCAGCGTTTGGAATGGCGTGGAAAATGGTATCATAGGCTTTTTTAAGTTCATGCTTTTCACTATTATTCTCGTTGATAATGAAAGTAAAGCCTATAAGCTGTTTGTCTTTGGGAGCAAGTGATTGATCGTAGTTACTTATAGGAGATGCCCAGTAAGCAAGATCCTTAAACCAAATCTCTGAGCCTGTGTAATTAAATTCAGGAATCTTTTTTTCCATTCCAAGCCAGATAGTCAAGCTTTTATTATGGACAATACCTTTTAGGTCTGCTACATACTCTGGAGGAAGATCCTTTATAAGATTAGGGAGTTCTGTTGCAAATCCTGTGTAGATAACAATATCTGAGCTATAGATCTCATCGGCTTCTACACCTAATATCTTCCCGTCCTTTACTAAAATAGATCTTACTTCACATTCTTTTTTGATCTCGACAGTTTCCGGAAGTGAGTAAAGAATAGCATTAAGAAGAGCCTTTAATCCTTTTCTGGGATAACCCTGAGAATCATTTACCTCATTTGTAGCAAGTCTTTCAAGAGATGTAAAAGGCTGTGTGATTTTTGTCATTCTGGCCTGAAGTGAAGCATGGAGATGATAAGGAAGTATTGAGGCAAGAATAGATTCTGCAGACTGACGTTTTTTCGGCTCAAGCTTTCCTCTCATGGTATCAAACTGCTCCTGAGTAACACTGTCCCTAACAAAACTACTGCCATACAGGACACGTTGAGCGGAAGTTTCTTTCATAGGTTTTCCAGAAAGGGACCTGCAAATCGCGTCCACAAAATCGTATGTATCTTCAGAAAGACTTTTTGGCATAAAATCATATACCGATCGATTCGAAAGATCTATTCCGAATGAGGAAAGAGTAAAAGCTTTTGTAAGGGTCTGGGAAAGCAAAACCCTATCCATTCTAGGAAGCGCGTCAAAAGTAACGAAATCTTTGAGGTTAGAAGGAACTTTGACAAAAGTGTTTTCAGTTCGAATATAGTAATACCCGTAGTCTTCAAATACAGGCAGATAATCAAAATAATTGTCCATCAACATCTTGAGAGGTCCTTCCGCCAGATGAGTAATCGCGTGCACTCCGGTGTCTACTTGATAGCCGTCTATCATGTAGCTATTGCAATTTCCTCCAATATGTTGCCTTTTCTCAAGAACAAGGACCTTTTTCCCATGTTTTGAAAGTGTCAGTGCTGCAAGAAGTCCACTTACACCTGCCCCGACAACAATTACATCATGTTTCGTCATTTCCAAGTCAACCTGTATTAATCTCAGTAAACAAAGTTTTAAGACAATTTGATTATTTGTAAAAGTTAGTATATCTGTTGTGAAATTAAATGTTTCATTTGAATCTATACGCGTATTCATTGCTAAAATGGAAAACTATTATCAGAGACTTGTTAGAAAAAGCGTATAAACGGAGCTATGAAACAAAACTATTGAGCGAGATCAACTGGAAGCTATCATTTAATGTGATTTTTCAATGAAATTATTTGGCCACGATACTTAAAAAGAATTTTTATGAAATTTGAATAGGGAATTAAAGTTACAAAACCAGAAAAATCTGACTTTGAAGTAAGAAATAAAGCACTAGAAAAGGAAGGCTATAACACCTTTAAATAGAAAATAAAGATGATAAAGAAGAGTGGGCCCGCTGAGATTCGAACTCAGGACCTCCGCCGTGTGAAGGCGACGTCATAACCGTCTAGACCACGAGCCCATGAATTGAAATTGAAAACTAACAAGGGTTAAGCAACCATAAAATAGAACTTCTTGTGTATAAGCTTATCGCCTGTTAATTAATGAAAAGGGTTTTCCGGAAGCGTTATATAATTTTTTATGTTTTTTCCATCGACTTTTAATCTAATTTGTAGTTTTTACACATTGTGGTTTCGTTTTTTGATTGAGGTTTATTAGCTGGTTTACCGGAAATTATCCACATAATCAATAAAGTAGATAAGTTATAAATGTGAATAACTCCAGTACTAATTTCTGCGCAGGATTGAAATGATAGAAATTCTCAAAATATTCATCAGCATGCCCTTTTTGCTGTACTCATGTTATTCCGACCTGAAATCCCGCAGGGTTTCAAATCGGGTCTGGAAATACATGCTCGCGGCGGGGTCTGTGTTTATAATCTACGAAATTTTTATTGGGGGGACTTCCTATCTCGTGTCTCTTGCTATTTCAGGGATTTTTGTTTTTACGGTAGTTTATATCCTTTTCCAGTTTGGAGCTTTCGGGGGAGGGGATGCGAAAGGGTTAATCGTGCTTTCCATCCTTTTTCCCTCCTATCCAGTTTTTAAGATTTCAGGAGAAATATATCCCCTGCTCGGGCTTCCACCGGTTGGGCTTTTTACTTTCACGGTGTTCGGGAATGCTCTCCTGCTGACAACGCTTGTCCCGCTCGGGATGTTCTGCTATAATCTCCTGCATTTCTCACCTGAAATGATCAAAAATCCGCTTTATATGTTTATAGGTTACAGAACTGAGATTTCTTCTCTGAAATATAAAAAGCACCTTGGCTTGCTTGAGAAGTTTGAGCTTGATGAAAGCGGAAGCCTCAAAAGAGGGTTTGCCCGCACAGGTCTTAACTTCGATGCAGATCAGAGACCAGAACTTGAAGAATATATGAAAAAAGGGTTGATTGGCAAGGATATCTGGGTTACTCCAGGCCTGCCATTCATGCTTTCAATTACAGCGGGATTTATAATCGCAGTTATTTTCGGGGATTTAATCTTTTATACGGTCATGTTTTTTATTACAGGCTAAATCAAGCTAATTATCACATTTTCATTCGATTTGGCCTTTCTACTAGACAGAATTGATTAATTTAATAATCTTTTAATAATTACCTTTTCTGTACGACAAGCAACCCGTAAAGAATCGTCTTCGGAACAGGCGGATTCTCAGGCGTGCCTTTTGCAATCCTTTCTTCGGGATAGCCGAGGTTCTCGCAGGTATAGAGATCGGCCTCCATGCCCAGCTCTCTGAGGATTTCCGCGACCTCAGGCGAGCCAAAGGTTTCTTCCGGCAGCAGGAATATATTTCTTCCGTTCTTTAATTCCCTGATGAGTTCGGCTTTTGCAGGTTCAGAGTCCCTGCCATGGGCTGTGATTGCGCAGAGATTGGTCAGGTTCACTCTAGTACGTGCACATGCAACCTGCATCGAAGAAATCCCAGGAATAACTCTATCCTTCTCTCCTGCGAATTTTCCGAGCCCTGAAAACATAGGGTCACCTGTGGATAGGACAACAGCATCTGCTGGCAGAAGGTGGAGAGATTTATAGTCCTTAATCGGTTTTGCTTCACAGCTAATGTACTTCTCAGCAATTTCAAGGGCTCTTTTTGCCCCATAAACCACAGAAGCTTTTCTTATGGCTTCTATTCCTTCTTCCGTGAGCATCCCGGGCCCAACTCCGACTCCTACCACAATCATTATTTTCTTCCCCTTTGCCTATCTATATTTAAGTTTATCAATTAGATTTTCAGTAATTCTAGTTTAGCTCTCATTTTTGCTGTCCATCAGAACCGAGCCGTCCCTATCGATTACCACAATTCTTGCGCCTTTTCCTTTCTCAAGTGCCATCTCGAAGGCTTCTTTCAGGCGCGCATGTTCAGGCGCTTTTTCAAGCATCTCGACAACGGTTGCATATCCGCTGCCTTTAAGCATATCAGGATTTCCCCATTTAAGAACAAGACCAGGAAGCCCGCAGATAATTACATCACCTGAAGCACTGTCAAGTCCTTCCGAGATCCTGCTTCCTACCATAACGACTGTGTAATCAGGGAAAAGCATGTGAGAGTAACGCATTCCTATCCGGCCTGTAGTCAGGACCACTTTGTCCGTGCAGCGGATCAGGTCTCCTTTCATTTCTCCCAAATGGTCGTTCCAGGGCTCAACAAAACCCGTGCTCCCGAGTACGGAAATCCCGCCTTCCACACCTATCCTGCTGTTCAGGGTCTCTTTTCCGATCCTTTCCCCGTCTGGAATTGAGATTGTAACCTCGGCTCCTCTCAGGCCCAGTTCTTCTACGGCCTCCTGCACTGCAGCTTTTATCTGTTCCATTGGTTTCGGGTTAATAGCCGGCTGACCTTTTGAAATCTGGAGCCCATCCCTTGTAACAATTCCTATGCCTTTTCCTCCAAGAATTCGGATCCCCTCAGCTTCCCGGGCTTCGCCCACAAATTCAAGCCCCCTGGTAATATCGGACTCATGGTCGTTCTGAATCTTTTTCACAACTGCATACCCCTTCGAGGCTTTACTTACCTCAAGCTGAGCTCTAAGTCCCACAGGAGTTGGGACGGACACGCTGCCAACCGTTTTCTTGAGAGAGAGAACTGCGGCTTTTGCAGCAGCGCTTGCTGTGGTTCCCGTAGTGTATCCTCGTTTGAGGATAGATCCATCACTCAGAACCACACTCATTCCGGATGCTACTTTTGTTTCTAGTTCTTTTCTGGGCAGTCCGGTCCGGATAATCCATTCTTCAGGAATCTTGAAATTGTTAACAGGATCTATCATGGAAGAATATTCGGAGGTTTTTTATTATAAATGTATTGACGTGAAAATCAGAATGAGCCCAATTAATATCTTGGATAAGTCCTGCCCAGTTTTTCGACTCTCCCATATATTAAATTGAAGTTTACTGGAAAGTAAAACCATTAAAGCTTATCGGAAATCCAGACTAATTAGTTTAAATAAAAACAGACTCAATTAAAAAAACTATAAAATCATAGAAGAACAGAGAAAGATGTAGAAATAAGGGCATCATTCCAGGAATGGGGTTTTGTCTTTCGGAAATGGGGTTTTGTCTTTCGGAAATGGGGTTTTATCCTGGATTGTGAACGATTGGGGTATCGTTCCTTTTTTTAGGGTTTTTGGGGGGTTGGTGTGTGAAAAATAGCTTTATGGAATGATGCCTTTTCCAGATGCCAGTACTTGTCTGGCATTCACTACTACATCTTAAGTGATATATAAATATATAGGAAACAAAGGACCTTTTTCATTACAGAAATATATCAATTGACTACGGAAAAGTCGCCTACATACCTCCATTAATTACTACATACCTCCATCAATCATTGTATACTTCCATTAATCATTACATATCTCCATTAATCTTTATATATCCCCATTAATCACTACATACCTATATTAATCATTATATATCTCCATTAATCTCTACATACCTCCATTAATCCCTATATTTTCAATCTAAATATCCTATTTCTGACCGGGCTGAAATAAGTTCCTTTTTGGAGTATGTGTCTATTCTATCTGAAGTAATCAGAAGGGAAAGGTAGCTCTTATCTCTAATTTTGAAAAGACGGGAGACGCTAAATTTTTTAATATTGGGGACTGGACTAATTTTTCCAGGCTGCAATCCTTTCTCATTGGATCCTTGCAAACATACGGTCCAGTTCTCCTTTCGTAAATGTGATTACAGTAGGCCTCCCGTGAGGGCAGGAGTAAGGATTTTCAGCCGTTTTAAGCTGCTCTATTAGCTCTTCCATTTGCCTGGGACTGCAGGCTGCTCCCCCTTTGATCGCGGCTCTGCATGCAAGGGTTTTGCAGACCTCTTCCGAAATACCTGTGTCTTTTTTAATTTTTCCTGAAGCTAAAAGGTCAGAAACTATATCATGGATAATATCAGGATCTTCAAGCCGGCCAAAGACCTCAGGCACGAAAGTGACAACATATGTATTTTCCCCAAACTCCGAAATCCCGAAGCCACAGTCTTCCAGATAAGGGATGTATTCTTCCATAAGCACTTTCTCTTTAGGGATAAGGTCTATGGTTACAGGAGTGATAAGTTCCTGAACCCTGAACTTCTTAGTTCTCAAAACCTGCTCGTAAAGAATCCTCTCGTGCGCAGCATGCTGGTCGATAAGCACAAGGTCTTCTCCCTTTTCGGCAAGGATATATAACTTAGAGACCTGTCCTATAACCCGCAGGTCTTCAAGAGGATCAGTATTTGGTCTTTGTTCAGGGTTTTGCCTTTTTTTATCACTTATTCTCTCCTTCTCCCTCTCTCTCAAAACTGTTTTTTCACTTTCATTTCCTTGAAGACCTGTTTTTCTCTTTCCGTTTTCTCCTTTTTCCTTCCCTTTTTTCTCTTTTCCCTGCTCGTTTCTACTATCCAGTTTTTTATCGCCTGAGACTTCCTGCCCGCCTCTCTCGGCGGTAAAGTCCAGAAGGCGCTCGGATTTTTTTAGCCTCCTTTCGGTATCTTTTATCGGATAAGTATAGGCTTCGGCCTTTTCTCTCACAACCCTATAGCTTTCAGGAATGCCGAATTTCTCAAAAACTTCATTTTCCTTTCCAGTCTTCTTCTTTCCAGTCAGCTTTCTTCCAAAAGTTTCCGCAGATTCTGATTCCTGCAGTCTACCTGAAGAGTCTGAAACCTCGAAGGTTTTCTGAAAAGTATTGTCCCTTTTTTCCCGGATCTCAGGGACGAGGTCATTTTCGGAGAGTACTTTCTCAATAGCATATGTGACCGCATCCCCAAGCTCCTTTTCCCGGCTAAAACGCACCTCGGCTTTGCGGGGATGTACATTCACGTCCACTTCCCTGAAATCAACAACAATGGAAAGTACTGCCACAGGATAGCGTCCTTTTGGAATTTTAGTATAATATCCTTCACGAATAGCTTTATTAATGGCTCTTGAGACTACTGGACGCGTGTTTACGAAAAGGAAAATTTGGTCGCTCTCTCTTCGCGTGGTTTCAGGCTTTGAGATGTATCCCCGGATTTCAAAGTCATCAGTCCTATGTTTCAAGGGAAGCATTGAACGAGCCGTATCCGGCCCCAGAAGATTTACAATACTTTTGAAAGACTCGTTTGATCCCGCATTTCTGAGGATTGTTTTTCCTTCACTTAACAGAGTAAAGGAAATTTCCGGATTTGCCAGGGCAAGTTGCATTACTGTATCGGTAATATGGGCAAGCTCGGTACGGTCGCTTTTGAGGTACTTCTGCCTTGCCGGAATATTATAAAAAAGGTCTTTTACGTGCACAGATGTACCCGGAGCTGTGCCTGCATCTGAAGTTTCAAGAACTTTTCCCCCATGAATCACTATCCTGGTACCTGTAATTTCCTCAGGGCGACGGGTAAGAATCTCCACCTTTGCAACTGCCGTGATAGACGAAAGCGCTTCTCCCCTGAACCCCATGGTAGAAATAGTATTGAGGTCTTCAATCTGCCTGAGCTTGCTCGTTGCATGCTTTTTATATGCAAGCAGAGCATCCTCTCTGCTCATTCCGCAGCCGTTATCCCGGATAAGAATGGAGTGTTTTCCGCCTTTTTCAACTTCAATGCGGATATCCGTAGCTCCGGCATCGATTGAATTGTCTATTAGCTCCTTTACCACGGACGCAGGACGCTCTATTACCTCTCCTGCTGCGATTTTGTTTATTGTATCCTTATCAAGAATCTGGATTTTACTTCCATGAGTTTTTTCTTTTCCTTCTGGATTTTCTTTCCCTTCACTATGTTCTTCCATCATTCCTTTACTCCGTCAAGACGAGAAAAATTTCATTGGACAACTTTTAGCGACCTTCAATCGAGCAGCCTTTTTAGCTCATGTAGCTTATTAAGGGCTTCTATTGGTGTCATTTCTTCCACATTCAATTTTCTAAGAGAGGTCTCTACAGGACTGGTTCTGTTTGCCTCTCTCGAATTTCCGCCGCTGTTTTCAGGGTCAAAAAGCATCATCTGGGTATAACGTGCCGTGGCTTTGCTTTTTTTCTTTTTCCCGTTCTTGCCATCTTCAGCCTCTTCGAGCACGTTTTCTCTTTCGAGTTCCTTAAGAATCTCATTTGCCCTTTCGATTACCTTTTCCGGGACGCCTGCAAGTCTTGCAACCTGGATTCCGTAACTCCTGTCTGTTGCGCCTGGTACGATTTTTCGCAGGAAGACTAGCTCATGACCTTCTTCTTTTACTGCAATGTGATAATTTTTAACTCTTTTTAATCTCTCTTCAAGGACTGTAAGCTGATGATAATGAGTTGCAAATAGTGCCCTTATTCCTATTCTTCCCTTATCATGCAGGAATTCCACAACAGCTTTTGCAATGCTGTACCCATCATAGGTACTTGTTCCCCTACCTATTTCATCAAGAAGTACAAGGCTTCTAGGGCTTGCATTGTTCAAAATGTTTGCAAGCTCAACCATTTCTACCATAAAAGTACTCTGCCCACTTGCAAGGTCGTCAAAAGCCCCTATTCTTGTAAAGACCTGGTCAATAATCCCTATTGAGGCATAGGATGCAGGGACAAAAGAGCCTGCCTGAGCCATAATCGCTATAAGGGCAGTCTGACGCATATAAGTGGACTTTCCTGCCATGTTCGGACCTGTTACCAGCAAAAACTGGTTTTCCTTGCAGTCCATTTCGGTATCATTGGGCACAAAGCCATCAGGTACGGTGTTTTCAACTACAGGATGTCTTCCGTCCCGTATAAGGATCTTGCAGTCATCCATAAGCTGGGGCCTAGTATAATTATTATTTTCTGCAACTTCAGCTAGAGCTGCAAGGACATCAAGTGAGCCTGTTCTTTCGGCGGTTTCCTGGAGTTCTCTTGAATGACCCGAAAGCATCTGCACAATTTCTGTAAAGATTTCATATTCAAGAGCTATAGCCTTGTCATTAGCTGTCAGGATAAGGCTCTCTTTTTCCTTGAGTTCAGGGGTATAAAACCGCTCGGCATTTGCCATGGTCTGTTTTCTAATATAATCATCAGGTACCTGGTCGCTGTTGGCGTTTGTTACTTCTATATAATACCCAAAAACCTTATTATATCCCACTTTCAGGGACTTTATTCCGCTTCTCTCTCTTTCTTTCTGCTGAAAAGCTGCAATCCATTTCTTACTGTTGCTGGCGATGCTCCGCAGTTCATCAAGCTCTGCATTATATCCAGACTTTATCATGCCTCCTTCCCGGACCGAGATAGGTGGCTCGTCAACTATTGCTCTGTCTATGGTTTCAGCCAAATTTTCGAGGTCAGAAAATGATGCAAGCCCTACTGCAATTTCTTTTAATAGTTCGGATTCAGCCTCTTCCATTAGGGAATCTCGGATAGGAGACAAGACTTCTAGGGATTTTTTCAGGGCTACAAGGTCTCTTGCATTTGAATTTCCGTACACTATCCTGCCTACAAGGCGTTCTATATCCCTGACTTCTGAAAGCCAGTTCCTGAGGTCATAACGGAGTAAAGGCTCTGCTGCCAGCTCTTCCACAGCATCGAGCCGAAGGTTGATTTTTTCTACGGAAAGCAGAGGTTTTAAAAGCCACTTTTTCAGGATACGGCTCCCCATTGGCGTTTTTGTGTAGTTCAGGATACGGTAAAGGGAATTCTCATCCCCTTCATCCCGCACGTTTTTTATGATCTCGAGATTCCGCAGAGTTATGGAATCAAGGATCATGAATTCAGAATCCGAGTAGGTCCTCAGGGTATTGATATGGGTAAGCTCCCGCATCTGTGTTGTCTGTGCGTATTCCAGGGCAGCCCAGGCTGAATATACGGCAAGATCCAGGTTCTTACAGCCCATGCCTTCAAGAGTTGCAACCCTGAAATGAGCTTTCAGCCTTTCTCTGGCTTCCTTGGTTCCTGAAACCTCTGGAGCAAACTCCTGAACAATTGTCTGGGTTCTTAGCTGGTTTGCAAGGGCTGAGTTTCCATACAGGGTTGGAGGTAGTATGCATTCTGAAGGGCGCATGCGGGCAAGCTCGCTGAGAAGTTTTTCAAAATTTTCCGAGTCTCGAAACTGCGTTGTAAGAAATTCTCCTGTAGAAATATCCAGAAAGGAAACTCCGATTTTTATTTCCTTTTCCGTGTTCTTTCCAGACTTTCCAAACTCCCGCCCTGCAACTGCCATAAGGTAGTTATTTGAGGCATCCGAAAACATGGAAGAATCGATTGCCGTTCCAGGCGTGACAACCCTGACAACCCCTCGCTTTACAACTCCTTTTGCCTGTTTTGGGTCTTCGAGTTGTTCGCAAATTGCCACTTTATACCCTTTATTTATGAGCCTTGGCAGATACGTGTCAATTGCATGGTAAGGTATTCCTGCAAGCGGCATTCTCTCTCCTGATTTGTCCTTCCCTCGGGCTGTAAGCGTAATCTCGAGTTCTCTTGCTATGGTTTTAGCATCATCTCCGAAAGATTCGTAGAAATCTCCCATGCGGAAGAAAATAAGGGCGTCAGGATGTGCCTGCTTGACTTCGTAATACTGGCGCATTGCAGGGGTCAACATTTTAGTCATTTTTACTCACTGTAAGCCTTTAATCATTCTGTGTAAAATTGGGAATTTATATGGAATTCTGGATTCTCATTATTCCTCAGGTCGGTCAATATTCTTTCAAGATTCCTTGGTCCCGATTATCATCCTTGGATACTGTCTAGTGGATGCTATATCTTTATTAAAATCATCCTTCTTATATATATTTAACAATTCGATATTGCAAGCCATTTTGCGGGAGGAATTGCTCTGGATCGGGAAAAACTCATTGAGGTTTGCCCTGTCTGCGGAAACGCGGATTTATATTATGAAGTTGGCGGGTATGCAGGTGCTGTTTATCACTGCAAGGAATGTGGATACGTAGGAGCTTTTGTTATTGAAGCTAACGAAGAAATGATCGAAAAAATCCGGGAGAAATATAGGCGTGAAAAATATAAATAAGAGATGAATCGAGGTGAATGAAATCGAATGGAGAGAAATAAACCTACTAAAATATTTTTACATATAAATTATTAGCATATTAAATATTTTGATGGGTAATCTACCTTCGCTGCAGCGTATTTAAGATAACCCTCTTTAAGGCTAATTTGATAACTGATTCATCTTTCCGAACATTATCAAAGAAAGTGTTCGTACAATCATTGAATACTCTGCCGCGTTCGCGGCAGATATATTTTCGAGCTCTCTTATTCTTGATTGATAGGTGCTATTACCTATGATATTTCCTTTTTCAGAAATACCATAAAATTTGCAATCTTGATTAGGACAAAAAACGTCAATGAATCTTGGTTATGCTCCTTATTTACCCATTGTAATAATATACAAATCTAATATATAAATCAACTAATATAATATAAGCCCCGATTTTCTGGAAAAAGGGAGATAAGCTAGGGAAATTCAGAAAAAAGAAGTAGAAGCTGAGAAAAAAGTAGAAACTGAAGGATCAAAGTAAGAAAGGGGAGAAATAAAAAAGGTGAAAATAAAAAAGGTGAAAATAAAAAAGGTGAAAATAAAAAGGAAGGAATGGAAAAATTAGAAAAATGAAAAATAAAGGAATGGAAAGAAGTGAAATCAAATAATGATTGCAGCTGTCCTTTCATCCTTTTCTTCATCAAAGTCAGTAACCAGGGCTTCGGTTGTAAGTAGCATTCCTGCAATTGAAGCAGCGTTCTGGAGACCGCTTCTGACTACTTTCGTAGGATCAATGACCCCTGCTTCGAAAAGGTCTTCAAAAGCGTCTTTCTTTGCGTTATACCCGAAAAGCACGCTGGATTCCGCCCTTATAGCTGCAACGACTTCAGCGCCTTCGCGACCTGAGTTTTCAGCGATCTGACGTACAGGTTCCTCGATAGCTCTCTGGACTATCCTTACACCTACTTCCCTGTCGCCTTCGAGCTTCAGGGAACCCAGAGTTTCAACTGCACGGAAAAGACTTATTCCGCCCCCGGTAACCACTCCTTCTTCAACTGCAGCTTTTGTGGCATTGAGAGCATCGTCAATCCTCATCTTCTTCTCTTTTAATTCGGTTTCGGTTGCAGCTCCCACCTTGATTACTGCGACCCCGCCTCCTAACTTTGCCTGGCGTTTTTTGAGTTCGGTCTTCCTGTAATCCATGTCTGCAATGTTTACCTGGGCTTCGATAAGCCTGACTCTTTCATCAATCTCTACTTTGTCGCCCCTGCCTTCCACAATAATGGTTTTATTGTTGTCAACTGTGATTTTCCGAGCACTTCCGAGCATGTAATCATCGAATTCCTCAAGCTTCATGCCTTTATCTTCACTGATTACCTGCCCACCGGTCAGCACAGCAATATCCTCAAGCATCTCCTTTCTCTCGTTTCCGAATCCAGGAGCCTTGACAGCGCAGACCCTCAGCGCTCCGCGAATAATATTCAGGATAAGAGCGGCCTGAGCATCCCCATCAACATCGTCCGCAATGATAAGGAGAGAGCGACCTTCAGAGGCAACTTTTTCAAGAACAGGGACGATCTGTTTCATGCTGTTGATTTTCTTGTCTGTAATCAAGACATAAGGATCATCAAATTCGCAGATCATCTTCTCGGTATCGGTAGCCATATAAGGGGAAACAAAACCTCTGTCGAACTGCATGCCTTCTACAACATCAAGGCTGGTTTCCATTGTTTTGGAGTCCTCAACCGTAATTACCCCGTTGTAGCCCACCCTTTCCATGGCATCGGCGATCAAATTGCCTATCTCTTCATCATTATTTGCAGAGATCGTAGCCACCTGTATGATTTTTTCCTTGCTTTTTACTTCAACGCTCTTGCTCTTGAGATAGCCTACGACCTCTTCTGTTGCAAGCTCAATACCTTTCTTGACCTCTATTGGATTTGCTCCAGCACTGATATTTTTTAAGCCTTCCCGGATCATGCTCTGAGCAAGGAGAATTGCAGTAGTTGTCCCATCTCCAGTATTATCCTGGGTTTTGGAAGCAACTTCTTTGACAAGTTTAGCCCCCATATTTTCGAATTTGTCGCGGAGTTCGATTTCCTTTGCAATGGTTACCCCGTCATTTGTGACCACAGGTTTTGTGCTTTTGTCCAGCACAACATAACGTCCTTTCGGCCCGAGAGTAATCTTGACGGTATTTGCGACTTTGTCCACCCCGTTCAATAATGCCTTTCTAGCACTTTCATCAAACATTATCTGCTTTGAAGCCATCCATATTCACCTGGATTAAAATCAAATTTTTTCCTGAATAAATCTGAATATACCTTTAAGTTTCATCAAAAGATCGAATACACCTTTACACTATATTCTTCAGAATAGGCCTCATTCAACATCATTCTTCAATGACTGTTGCCAAGATGTCCTTAAAGTCAACAAAAATATACTCTTCACCGTCAACTTCAATTTCATCTGATTGGTATCCCCCGTAGATCACATGGTCGCCTTTCTTCAGGGGGAGTTCTTTTCCGTCTTCAAAAGTCCCTACAGCAATAACAATACCTTCTTTTTTCTCTTGCCGTGCAGACTCAGGGATATAGATCCCGCCTTTTGTTACTTCTTCTTTCTTCTGGTGTTTGAGCAAGACTCGTTCGCCAATAGGTCTGATAATCACTGTGTTGTTCCTCCTTATGTGTAAGTAGCCCCATATTAGCTGAACATTAACTGGTAGCTATGAGTAAGTATGGTATTGGACAAATATTGGGCGATTGTGCGCCCGACTATTTGCATATAATGTGGAACTCATATTTAAAAATTACCGAGTAAATAAACACAATATCCAAGAGATCGAAATGATGTCGATAAAATGCAAAAAAATTATATATACTAGATATTCTAAAATATACACTGATGGTTCAGCAGATAATCCTCAGACACCTTGAAAAACCTCAAATTAAAAGTCTGGAAGAGGACCTTTTATGGTTATGCGATAGTTTTGGCTTTTCTTCAGGCAGGGATACAGAAAATACCGCTACCAGGATAGTTTTTAGCCTGCTTGACAAAATCTCAAATGATGAGATAACTTCCTCAGAAGTCCTTGCCGAGGATCTTGACATAAAAACATCAAGAGTAAACCATCATCTCAGGAATCTTAATAATTCTGGCCTCCTTTACAGGAAAAAACGTCTGATATATTTGCGAGGAGGTAGCCTGAAAGCTGCAGTAAAAGAAATGCGAAAGGACTCGGAAAGAATTTTCGATGAGCTTGAAAGCATAGCTGAAGAGATAGATTCCAGAATAGGAATCAAAAACCGATGAAAAAAATAAGATAAAGCCGATAAGAAAATTAAGGTCAGAGCTAAAAGAGTAAAATAAAGATAAAATAAAGCTTATAAAAAAATTAAAATAAGAACTCAAAAAGAAAGTAAATTAATTCAAAAAGGAAAAGAATTCAATAATAAACTCGTTTATTTCTAAGCCATGAATAAAGTATCCATAGTCCGCTGCCCTGATTATTCTAACACAAAAAGAGCGATAGCGGAAGCTCTGGAACTTCTCGGAGGCTTGGAAAATATAATTCACCCAGGTGACGGCGTACTTCTGAAACCAAATATCCTTGCAGCCAGTCCTCCAGAAAGTGCGGTAACTACTCACCCCTTAGTTGTAGCATCAATGTGCGAGTTCGTGCTTCAGGCTGGAGGAAAGCCTTTAGTTGGAGACGGAGCTGGAATCTCAAGACCAGGAGCCACCTCAAAAGCCCTTAAAGTTTCAGGCATAGAAGAAGCTGCCCGAAAGGCCGGAGCAGAGGTAGTAAATTTTGAAACAGCAGGCTTTACTCTGGTGGATGTTCCTGATCCTCTGCAGTTCGATAAATTATATGTTGCAAATCCTGTTCTTGAAGCCGATGTAGTGATCTCCCTTCCAAAATTAAAAACTCATGAACTTACCTATTACACAGGTGCAGTAAAGAATTTCTTCGGAGTTCTTCCTCTAAAGTGCCGAAAAGAAGCACATCTTCTTGGAAAAAGGGACCTTTTTGGCGAAGCTGTCGCTGATGTGTACTCAGTAGTCAGACCCGATTTTGCCGTCATGGACGGAGTAATTGGTATGGAAGGAAATGGGCCATCCCATGGAAAGTCCGTAAGCTCCGGGGTAATTTTGGCAAGCCAGGATTGTGTTTCTCTGGATATTGTTGCTGCGGAAATGATTGGCTTTGATCCCCTCAAAATTCCCACGACCGCAGGATCCATGAAAAAAGGATTTGGAAACAAATGTCCTGTTGTGATTGGAACTCCAATAAAAGAAGTAAAAATAAAATTTAAACCGTCGAACGGAGGAGTCAGTACTGCCCCTTCTTTTCTTACCCACCACCTAGGCAAATACTATAAGATATATCCCAGGATAAACAGGAGAAAATGCACTCATTGTGGAGCTTGCCATTTAAATTGCTCTCCCCATGCTGTTGAAAGGCTCGAAGACGGTAGTTTCAGGATCAATGAAGAGAAGTGCATTTTATGTTACTGCTGTCGTGAACTGTGCCCAAACAACGCGGTAGAAATTAAAAAATCGTTGCTTGCAAAAATCTTGACAGAAAAAGTGATTTAACTGGAAAAGATGAAATCAAATCTGGAAAAGTATAAATCGGGTTGCAAGTAAATCAGGTTATAAGCCGAAAAAATGAGCCGCTATAAACCGATCTAACCCTAGCTTACACTTTTGCCATATCCAATTAAATCCAGGAAAACGTTTAACATGCCTCCTTCTATGTCTTCAGTGATACTTGCTCTTCAGTGATACTTGCGTTCCCGTCTTTCTGCGATTACTTTTTCTCTTTCAAGCCGCTGCCGTCTATCTTCATCAGTTTCGGTTTTTTCCAGTTGTTCTATCCTCTCTTTTTCCTGCCGCGCCATTACTTCCTCTGCTGTTTCCAGGGAACCTGTTCTTTCAGTGTGGGTAGTCCTCTGTGGTTCGGCCTCTCTGGATACTCCTGTCGCCATTCCTCTCTGCCAGTAAGGCTGGTATCCGTAATAGGTGTAAGTTCTGGAAAGCTCCTCGCGGGTTAAAGGCCATTTGCTCTTATCAAAGCCTTCTGCCCTTTCAAGGACATCCCTTGGAATATCAAGGACAAAAGCGTGCTCATGCGGTCTCAGTGTAAGAGCCTCCCAGGGAATAGCAAACAGTTTATCAGCCATACCCAGGAATCCACCAAAAGACATGACTGCGTATGCCACTCTACCGCTTTCGATGTCAATCATTAATTCCTCAATCCTTCCAAGATCCTCCCCAGCCGCATTGATAACCCTATCCGTTTTTATCGTACTTGCCGACAAGAAGTCAGGTGTCACTCTACCTTCTGCGCCTCTCGCCTGAACCACAGATTCGACTTCCGTCCGCTCTCTTTCCAGCTGTGCCAGTCTTTCTCTTTCAACCTCAGCCTGCCTTTCAACCTCAGTACGTTCTCTTTCCAGCTCTGCCAGTCTCTGTCTCTCGGTTTCAGCCTGTCTCTGAGCTTCTACACACTCCCTTTCCAGTTGAGACAGTCTATCTCGAAGGGTTCCTTCCTGTGCCTGTACTGACCTCAACTCTTCTTCGAGCCGGGATACTTTATCTTTTTCTTCCTGTCTTTTTGCTTCCTGCAACTCTTTTTCCAGTTGTGCCAGCCTCTGCTTCTCGGTCTGTGCCTGTCTCTCCGCCTCAATCCGCTCTCTTTCCAGCCGTGTCAACCTTTCTCTTTCAGTCTCTGCCTGCTTCGCGGTCTCTGCCCGCTGTTTTTCTAGCTGTGAGATTTTCTCTTCCTGGGTTTTCCTTAACTCTTCGAGTCTTTCTCTCTCTTGCTGCGCCCCTCTCTCTTCTTCCGGTCCTACCGGCGTCGATCTCTCTTTTTCCATCCTAGCCATCCTTTCCGATTCGGTCTCAACCGGCATTGCTGCTGCAGCCCCTGCTACGGATGCTGCCACTCCTGCCTGCCAGTAAGGCTGGTATCCATAGTAAGAGTAGGTTCTGGATAGTTTTTCTCGAGTTAAAGGCCAGTTGTCCTTATCAAAGCCTTCTGCTTTGTCGAAAGTCTCTTTAGAAACGTTAAGAGCAAAAGCATGCTCATGTACTCTAAGTGTAAGAGCTTGCCAAGGAACTGCAAAGAGCTTGCTGCCTATACCCAGGAGTCCACCATGTGAGACTACAACATATCCTACCCTGCCGTTTTCGAGATCAATCATAAACTCTTCAATCTTCCCAAGATCTTCTCCAGCCGTATTGACAACCTTATCCCCTTTTAGCGTGTCAGCGGACAGAAAATCTGGATTTTCCCTATCTGCAGACGTGCTTCCCATCCTTGCCATCCTTTGTGATTCAGTTTCTCCAGCTACTCCTGCCGCCTCTGCCTGCCAGTAAGGCTGGTATCCATAGTAGCTATAGACGGTGGAGAGCCACTCACGGGTGGTTATAGGCCAGTTGCCTTTATCAAAACCTTCTGCCTTTTCAAGAGTTTCTTTAGGAATATCAAGGGCAAAGGCATGCTCATGCAACCTCAATGTAAAAGCTTGCCAAGGAATAGCAAACAATTTATCGCCCATGCCTAGAAATCCACCAAAAGAAAGTACGGCAAAAGCTATCCTTCCATCACGTAGGTCAATCATTAATTCTTCAATTTTCCCAAGGTCCTCTCCTGCCCTATTGACGACCTTATCTCCTTTTAACGTGCTTGCTGACAAAAAATCTGGATTATTTCTATCTGCCATAGTTCCCACTCCCAGAATTTAGAAGATGCAAATTTAAATGCCTGCACCCAAGCATAGTTTCGAATTTTCCCCTCGATAAAGTTAATTCCAGCATCCTTATCTGCCAGTACAATTAGTACCTATGTTTTTCCTAATTAACTAAGATTCAAATGTTGCCTGGTCGTTTTTCTACTCTTCTTGTCTGCCAGTAAGGTTGGTATCCATAGTAGCTATACATAGTAGCGAGCCATTCACGGTTAGTTACAGGCCAATGGTCTTTATCAAAGCCTTCTGCTTTTTCAAGAGTTTCTTTGGCAACATCAAGTAAGAAGGCGTGCTCATGCGGTCTCAGTGTAAGAGCCTCCCAGGGAATAGCAAATAATTTGCTGCCCAAACCCAGGAATCCGCCAAAAGAAAGTACGGCATAAGCTACTCTACCATCTGTGAGATCAATCATTAACTCTTCAATCTTCCCAAGATCTTCTCCAGCTCTATTGACAACCTTATCCCCTTTTATCGTGCTTGCTGACAAAAAATCAGGATTATCTCTTTCTACCATGGTTTCCATTGGAGCCATCTTTTGTGATTCGGTTTGTCCCGTCACTCCTATCTGCCAGTAAGGCTGGTATCCATAGTAGGTGTAGGTTCTGGAGAGCTCTTCTCGAGTTAAAGGCCACCTGTCCTTCTCAAAACCTTCTGCCCTTTCCAAGACATCCTTGGGAATATCAAGTAAGAAGGCGTGCTCATGCGATCTCAATGTAAGAGCCTCCCAGGGAATAGCAAATAACTTATCGCCCATGCCCAAGAATCCGCCAAAAGAAAGTACAGCATATGCAATCCTACCGTTTCCGAGATCAATCATTAACTCTTCAATCTTCCCAAGATCTTCTCCTGCCCTATTGACGATCTTATCTCCTTTTATTGTGCCTGCTGACAAAAAATCCGGATTATCCCTATCTGCCATATTCCAACTCCCTGAATTTAGGAGATATCCGTCTCAAAGTCTGTGCCCCAAGCACAGCTCTAAAACCTCGCTCCCAATAATATTATTTTTTTGATGTACTTAAAACTACCGGAATCATTGAAAGTAATATTTTATGTTATTAAGTAAAAAATTATGGATAAATATTATAGAGAGAAAGGAAATAAGATCACTTTTCTGAGAAAGTTTTCCTTTATATTTGGAGAAATCAGACAAGCAAATAACCTAAAATCCCTATTAAAATACTCTCCTCCGAAAAAGACTCGCTGAGACTGATAATTAAAAAAGGTAAATTTAGAGAGAAAGAAATTTAGTTAATTTTGAGAACTAAATTATTGTTATTCCTTTAAAACTTTTTTTAAATTGTAATATAAAAATGAATTAAAAAGCCTGATGCTGGAAGAAAAGAAAAACCTATAATTAATTTATAACCTTTTCCTTTTCATCTTTATGAGTAATCTTTTAACTTAGAAAGTTTAGAATATATATAAAATTTCAGCAAAATATTTCTGTATCTTACCCTCCATGGTGATAAAATGCTTCAAATCTATATAGACACCGAATATGCTCCGGAAAAATGCTCTCTCTGCAGTGGAACCGGATATGCTAATGGTGAAACTTGTGAAGGTTGCGGGGGACAGGGTGATGTGCTCGTTGCTCAGCCTGCAATAGCGTGCCCTCTCTGCAGCGGAACCGGAACTCTTGAAAATGGAACCTGCAGAGCATGTGGAGGAGGTGGCTGGGCTCTTTTTTGAGACTGTTCTCTAAAAGGTATTTCCAGAGATTATAGCTTTGAAAAGGTATTTCCAGAGATTATAGCTTTGAAAAGGTATTTCCAGAGATTATAGGATAAGAACGGATATTTTATATAGAATCTCAAAATTTTCCGGAAAGTCAATTGGATTTGTCTTTTCTTAAACCAGCTTTTTTTTCATCAGGAAGGCAGTTAAAGCAGGTTTCATAGTTTATGGATTTATATTTATTCCTACATTCAGGACAAAGGTTCATACCCCTGAGACTTGCAAAATGGCATCGTTTGCAGAGCACGATTGCGTTTGTAAGAGATTCGTATTCTTCTTTTGCTTTTTTAACCTCTTCTTTAATCATCTCTTTAATTCCGGTTTCTTCAAGCCAGTCATGATAAAGCTTTTTGAAATTTCCTTTTCCTGAGTCTTCAAGGAGAACTTCAATAAACTGTTCCTCAAGGTCAGTATGGTCAGATTCGATTTTATGTACAGTTGAAACTTTATGCCAGGCCGGATGACTTTTATGACGGTGTTTGCCTGTTGGGATATAATCGAACTTCTGGTATTTCTGTCTGTAAACCTCCTTGAACCTAACATATGCTGCACTGTAAATCTCTGAGCTTACCTGCGCCGGAGAAAAAGCTCTGGGAGTGTAAATACGTAGAGAGTCAGAAGTCCCACACCAACCACAGGTCTTGCCTTTGAGAAACTCTATTCTTTTTTCTTTCCATTCTTTTGTGTTGCGTTTCATAAGCCACCTAAAGCAACTCTATAAAAATTGACACATTGAACATTAAGCATTAAAGAAAGTTCACAGGAATGCAATACTAACAGATACTATATTCACAAGATTGTCATAAGAAGGATCATAAAACAATTCAGAAATTTCGAAAACAAAGATTCTTAAATAGAAGGACATCTCAGATTTTTAAGTTATTATTCTCATTCCTGAAACAGATAGTGTAATTTGTTCCCCCATTCCTTTGAAGCTCAATACAGCCATTCATCTGTTCGACGAGAATATTTACAAGCTGGAGCCCAAGGGAATCGGTATTTCGAAAGTCAATTTCTTCTGGAAATCCTATCCCATTATCAGCTACTGTAAGTGTGCAATAAAAATCCTTGTTGTTTGTACACTCCACTCCATCTGTATATTCTTTTATATCAGGACATTTATCACCGGCCTTGACATCACTCGATGGACAGCCTTTTTCTGAGTCTGAAATGCCGTATTTTGTGGCAAAAGTTTCATTTTTGCGAAAACTTATTTTAATTTCACCTTCCCTTTCAGAGGGAAAAGCATGCTTAAGGGCGTTTGATACAAGCTCATTTACAATAATTCCAAGCGGGATCGCAATATCCATGCTCAGATAGACCTGCTCAAGATCAAGCTTAAGATTTATATTTTTGCTTCCTATCTTATAGGAACTGAAAAGGTCTGTGGTTAGCTTTTGCAGATAGTCTGAAAAATCAAGAGCATCTGCACTTTCGCTCTCATGGAGTTTCTCGTGGATCATTGCTATGGATTCAACACGGTTCTGGCTCTGCCTGAAAGCTTCAAGCACCTCTTTGTCATCAAATCTTTCTGCTTGCAGGCTAAGCAGGGATGAGATTACCTGAAGGTTATTCTTTATGCGGTGATGGATCTCTTTTACTCGGATTTTGTCTATTTTTTCAAGAACTTCCTCAGCCATTTTACGCTCAGTGATATCATAAATCAGTCCCTGGAAATCTCCCTGATTGCCGGATTTGCCTGAGATATTCTGGATGACTTCCCGAACCCATTTGATTTCCCCGTCTTTTTTCTGTATCCGATATTCGTTTTCAATAGTAAAATTCAGATTTAGCTTTAATTTCTCCCTTCTTTTAAGAATAACAGGACGGTCTTCAGGTATGATTATCTCCTGCCACTCTGTTTTTCCAGAAAGAAAATCTTGTTTTGAGTAACCTGTCATTGCCTCAACAGGACCATGTAAAAATATCAATTTAAAATCCTTATTGAGCTGGAATCCTATGCCCTGGAGATTTTGCATGAAGGAATTATAACTATCTGGATTGTCCTTGTCCTTAATACCTCGATGCTCACTCAGATATCTCTTGCCTATCATTCTACAAATATGACTGTACTCGTCTCCAAAGAAAATAGCTTTCTGCCTGAAATCTTCTTCTCGGTGTTTAAGTTCCCTGAAAAGCAGACTGCAAGGTTCCTCAAAGCCTATATCTACAATTGCTATATAGACCAGGTAAAAAGACAGCAATTTAAAGAAGAGGCTTATAAAGCTTGAAGCCTCGTCAATTTGATTGTAGTGTGTAAAGGACAGTTCCGCAAAGATTGTTAGAACTATTGATGCTGAAAGCAATTGGAAGACTTTTTTTTCAAACCAGTGCCTGGTTACATACAGGAGAAATAGTGAGCAGAGAAATAAGAAAGAAATTAAGTATCCACTTGTTACTTTGAACTGAGTAAATCCTGAACTCTGGATATAAGAAACTGGGAAATTCTGGGAAAAGAAGATTGAAACTAGGCAGGTAGCAGTAACCACTGCGTATATTAAAAAGACTTTCCAGGCAAAACTTGCGCTTTCAAGGGTTCTGAAATTTCCTTTCTGATTCTCTCCAGCGTGTATCAGAAATAACGGAGCAACCAGAAAAGAGACGCTTTCCAGAAACCTTGCAACTATTTCAAGTTGAGCAGTAAGGTTTGTGTCAAATCCGGGAAATATCCCCATTCCATGGAATGCAAGCGTACTCAAAAAGTCAATGCTTCCGACAAAGAGGTAGCTGACCCCCAAAATTAAAAGATACCGATTCTCTAGTCTAGTTCTCGATTTCCAAACTATGAGAAATATCACATACGCAATGTAGACGCTGAACAACTTTACAACTGTGTGGAAGAGGAGATAATTTTTAAGGCTAATTAAATAAAGCAAAGTGACTATAATTATCCAAACTAAAATTTCATAGATACCTATTTTTAGTGCGTTTTCCCTAATGCCCATTATGTTTAGCTACCCCCGTTCCACCTAAGCCAGAAGGGATAATCGGCTTCTTATAAAGTTGAATTTACTTATATCGAACTTGTTAAACCTCAAAGTGACTTTAATAATGTTTAGACTTACAAAGTGATTTTAATAATGTTTAGACTTACAAAGTGACTTTAATAACGTTTAGACTTATAAAGTGACTTTAACCCCGAGTCCGATTTATACTAAGACTTAATGCAATTTTAGATCTAAAATAACTTACAAGATAGCGGAAAGGGAAGAGAAAAACGCATCGCAAAAAAGAGATTAAGAAGTCCGGAAGTTCCATATCCTGTCTACCATATCCCCAATACAGCAACTAGAGAATGCTCCCGCAGGCGTTCGGTTCTGAACAGGATCGATGGACTCCAGGCTTTTTATTTTAAATCATATACAACTCACTTCCCAACTCCTACAACTCACTTCCCAACTCCTACAACTCACTTCCCAACTCCTACAACTCACTTCCCAACTCCTGAATAGAATATGGACGTAAATTATTTTAAATTAATTATTCAAAATATTGCCCGTAAAAAAAAAGATAGTTAACGGTAAAAAATTTCAACCCTATGATAGAATTTCTTGTTATATCTGGTTAATACAGCTGGGAAAAATTGGATAAACCTTTTCAAATTTTTATTCTCCCTGGTTTTTACTTTAATAAAAGCATAATTATAAATTTTCAAGCTTAAATTTTATACTCTATACGTTTAAGGGTTTGAATAGATATACTATAAATTAGTATGGCTTTTATAGTAGCAATTAATCCAATTCAATAGGGGTTGAGGGTATAAATGTCACTTTTTAATGATAGAGTGGATGCCGGAAGAAAGCTGGCAAAAGACCTTTTGAAATATGCAAACCGCTCAGATGTGTTGATACTCGCACTCCCGCGTGGTGGAGTTCCAGTGGCATTTGAAGTCGCAAAGGAACTGAATGTAAAAATGGATGTGTTTATAGTACGGAAACTGGGAGTGCCCGGTAATGAAGAACTGGCTATGGGGGCGATCGCCTCAGATAATATCCGTGTACTGAATGAGGATGTTGTCATGTCATTTCAGATACCAGAACGGGTAATTGATACGGTGGCTGAGAAAGAGCGCAGGGAACTCGAACGCAGGGAACGCGCTTATCGTGGAGATAGACCAAAACCTGAGATAGAAGGCTCGACTGTAATTTTGATAGATGACGGACTTGCTACAGGTGCAACAATGCGTGCAGCTGCAGCTGCCCTTAAAACCAAAAATCCGGCAAAAATAGTAATTGCGGTGCCCACGGCTGCACCTGATACATGCGAAATTTTCAGAAAGGAAGTCGACGAAATAATTTGTTTAGCTACTCCTGAACCTTTCTATGGGGTTGGAGCCTGGTACGAAGATTTCAGTCAAACCACTGACAAAGAAGTCTGTGAACTTCTAGATAAAGCAGCGAGCTTTCAACCAAAGCTGCAATAAATAGATAGCTAAAACCTTATATTTTAAAGTAACAGGCTAGGGAGGCAACAGTTGTCACGGGTTAAGAAGCTTACTATTCTTCAAATGAATGATAGTCATGGATACATAGAGCCTCATCCCGAACTTTACTGGCAAGGCAATCAGGAGCTCTTCAAAACCGCTGGCGGGTATGCACGTATTACAGGTTTGTTTAAACAAGTTCGTGAAGAAAACCCTGATGAGGTAATAGCACTTGACAACGGAGACACTATACATGGGACCTTTCCGGCAGTAAATAGCAAAGGAAATTCTTTTATACCCATTTTAAATAAAATGGCTTTTGATGCGATGACTACCCACTGGGAGTTTGCATACGGCCCAGACCACTTTAAAGAATTTTCCGGTAAACTTATCTATCCTACACTTGCAATCAACTGCTACGAGAAAGCCAGTAACAAATTGTTTTTTCCTCCTTATTGCGTGATTGAAAGGAGTGGGTTACGCCTGGGCATAGTTGGTATTGCATCTAATATCGTTGATAAAACCATGCCTGAGCATTTTAGCAAAGGGATTTACTTTTCTCTGGGTAATCAGGAGCTACCTGCATTTATAAATGAATTGCGTAAGCATGAAAAAGTCGATTTGGTTATTGTACTGTCACATTTGGGCTATCCTCACGATCTGAAACTCGCTCAAGAAGTAAAAGGTATTGATGTATTATTGAGTGGGCATACTCATAACCGCCTATATCATGCAGTAACGAGCAATGGAACTATAATAATGCAATCTGGTTGCCACGGCTCGTTTATTGGAAGATTGGATTTGCAAGTAGAAGATGGAAAAATTGTAGATTTTAAACATGAACTGATAAACATAGACGAGACAATTAAAGCAGACGAAGAGATAGAATTAATAATCAATAATTTGATGAGACCTCACAGAGAAATGTTAAGTACTGTGGTAGGGTCTACCCAAACCTCACTTAATCGTTATCGAGTTTTAGAAACTACAATGGATAACCTACTTCTACAGTCTATGGCCTACGTCAGTGGAATAAACTTAGCCTTCTCCAATGGATGGCGCTACGGTGTTCCTATACCTCCTGGTCCAATAACAATGAATGACCTCTGGAATATTATTCCTACCAATCCTCCCATTTCAACATGTGAGATAACAGGATCCGAACTATGGGAAATGATGGAAGATAACCTGGAGAAGGTGTTTTCGCGTGACCCTTATCAACAAATGGGCGGATACGTCAAACGTTGTCTCGGTTTAAATATTTATATTAAGATAGAGAATCCAGCAGGTAAAAGAATACAAGAATTTTATGTTGACAAGGAAAAAGTTAATCCCGAAAAAGTTTACCAGTCCTGCTTTGTAACTTCACAGGGAATACCTGAACGTTATGGGAGAAAGCGTAAAAATATTGGAGTTACTGCTATTGAAGCACTCAAGCTATATCTGGCAAAATATAGCCCTGTTACAGTAGAAATGATGGATACTATAGTCCCTATCTGATTTCTATTCTCACTCTATGCTGGTGGACAGGAAGAAAATGAGTAAACCTAAAAGAAATCTGTTGTCTACGTTTCATAAGAAGATCGAGATTATTTACTGGATATAAAGTTATAATTGTATCACACAAAGAAGCTGTTTATCAAACAAAAAAACGGTATTTTGCCTATTATAAGGGGGATAATATGAAAGAATTATCGAAAATGGGGAAGAAAAGCATGGAAGTCCAGATTCCAATTGGGCCAATTTATCTTAACGGAAACTTGGACATTCCAGAAGGAGCAAAGGGAATTGTTGTTTTTGCACACGGCAGCGGGAGCAGTCGTTTCAGTTCTCGGAACCGATATGTTGCTCAGGAACTTCAGAAAGAAGGGCTTGGAACATTGTTATTTGATCTGTTGACAGCTGAGGAAGAGAGAATTGACATGGTAACGGCTCACCTCAGGTTTGATATTGACCTGCTTGCAAATCGGCTTGTTGACGTAACAAACTGGCTTTTAAGCAATCTTGATACAAAAAAACTCAATATAGGTTATTTTGGAGCCAGTACTGGGGCTGCAGCCGCGCTCATAGCTGCAAAAGAGCATGCAAATGTTGTAATGGCTGTAGTTTCCAGAGGGGGAAGGCCCGATCTGGCTGAAAACGCCCTACAGGACGTAAAGGCGCCGACCTTGCTTATTGTAGGTGGGGAGGATTTTCAGGTAATAGAGATGAATGAATGGGCATTAAACCAATTGAAAGTAGAACAAAAAGAACTTAAGATTGTTCCCGGTGCAACTCATCTTTTTGAGGAACCAGGCACTTTAGAAGAAGTCGCAAATCTGGCTGGAGAATGGTTTAAAAGATATCTTCTGGAAGAAAAAGACAAGCTAATAGCAGACTGAAAAACCAGATATAAAGAAGATAAATGGACACACTAGTCAATAAGGAAAACGTTTTTTCCAGCTTTTTGTATTCGTTCTCCCTAAATATCACTTTTTTTATGTAAAAAAGTAGTTATCTTCCTTCAAAAAGCTTATATCTATTATGTTCAAAACCACATATCTATGAAAGTTAAAATCGGATATTTAAAATTCATATCGGTTCTCTTAATCCTGATTATATTCACCGGTCTTGGTTGCGTTAGCGATCAGGCTGAGAACGGAAATAAGAACCTAGTGGAAAATGCCTCTGGAAATGTTTCTGCGGGAAAAGGAGAAATCCTTACGATTTTCCATGCAGGAAGCTTAAGTATGCCTTTTGAGGAGCTTGAAGCCGAGTTCGAAGCCCAGCATTCGGGCGTTGATGTTCAGCGGGAAGCTGCGGGCAGTGCACAGAGTATAAGGAAGATTACCGAACTCGGGAAAAATGCTGATATTCTTGCATCCGCAGATTATGCTCTTATTCCATCCATGATGATGCCTGAGTATGCAGATTGGTACACAGCTTTTGCAAGAAACCAGATGATCCTTGCCTACACGAATGAGAGCAAGTATGGTGATGAGATTAATACAGAAAATTGGTATGAGATTCTCAGGCGGCCTGATGTTCGATATGGTTTTTCCAATCCTAACGATGATCCTGCAGGCTATAGATCACAGATGGTAACTCAATTAACCGAGTTCTATTACAATGACAGCAAGATCTATGATGACCTGATATTGAATAACACAGGCATGACTGTTACTACAGAGGAAAACGGAACAACCCTTATACATGTACCCGCATCCGAAGAAATTTCTCCGAATACCAAAAAAATCATGCTCAGAAGCATGGAAGTAGAACTTTGTTCTGCCCTTGAAACTGGGGAAATAGATTACCTCTACATTTACCGAAGTGTTGCCGAGCAGCATGGATATAAATACGTGGAACTTCCACCTCAAATTGACCTGAGTTCACTCGATTATGCTGACAATTACGCAAAGGTTCAGGTTCAAATGGTAAACGGAGAAGTAGTTACAGGATCTCCTATAGTGTACGGCGTGACTATCCCCAAAAATGCCAAGAATCCAGAACTTGCTGCTGAATTCATAAAACTGCTTTTAGAAGAGCCAGGACAGCAGATATTTATCAAAAACGGTCAGCCGCCTATTGTCCCTGCGATAGCCGAAGGAAAAGATAAAATGCCTGAAGAGTTGCAGCCACTTGTAGAATAAAGATAAGTAAAGATAAAGTAGAAAGTAGATATCAGGAAATTCCTTAAAATCAAAAACGCCAGCAAGTCAGTAAAAAGGTATAAAACGACAGCAAAAAGGTATAAAAATGAGAGCTTCAATTCGGAAAATCAGTAAATTTGAGCCTTTGACTTTCATATTTTCCCTTTTACTGCTTGTTCTTTTTCTTTTTATATCCATAACTCTTTCAAACATGATTATCAGGCAGATCTTTGACGATTTTGAGGGACTTGTCAAAGCTGTGGAAAATCGCGCTGTAATAAGTTCTATTTTTCTCTCGCTTTATGCAGGCTTTCTGGCAACCCTTGTTGCCCTTATTCTCGGAGTACCTGCGGGTTATATTCTTGCAAGGTTCGATTTTCCCGGAAAAAGCCTGGTTGAGAGTATTATTGATGTGCCTGTTGTAGTTCCGCATACTGTCGCAGGAATCGCCATTCTTACAGTTTTCGGGTCAAAAGGGCTTATTGGCGGCCCTCTTGAAGCTTATATACAGTTTCGGGATGCACTACCTGGAATCGTGGTTGCAATGCTTTTTGTGTCCCTGCCTTATCTGGCCAATTCTGCAAGGGAAGGTTTCAAAAGCGTTGACCCAAGGCTTGAAAACGCAGCTCGATCTCTTGGCGCTCCTCTCTGGAAAGCTTTTCTCTTTGTAACCCTGCCACTTTCAGCAAGGCATATTTTAATAGGGGCGATCATGACCTGGGCAAGAGCTATAAGTGAATTCGGAGCTGTTGTGCTTATTGCCTACTATCCCATGATAGGACCAACCCTTATTTATGACCGTTTTCTTTCCTATGGAATGTCTGCATCCAGACCTATAGCTGTACTGCTTATACTGGTAATGCTTTCGATATTCATAGTAGTAAGAGTCCTTTCTGCAGGCTGGAGTATATATGATAGAGATTGAGTCCCTCTCAAGAAAATGGAAAAATTTTACTCTGGAGAAGTTGAGCCTTAAAATTGAGATAGGAGAATATTTTGTAATCCTCGGACCTACGGGAGCCGGAAAAACCCTTCTTCTGGAGTTAATAGCAGGTTTTCACTCCCCAGACACCGGGAAGATTTTGATTGGCGGAAAAGATGTAACCCACCTGCCTCCTGAGAAACATGATCTTGTTTTTGTATACCAGGACTACTCGCTTTTTCCTCACATGAGTGTGGAGAAAAATATCGAATTTGGCATGCACATGAAAAAAATAAAATCAAAAGAAAAGCTCTTTGAAATCGCCAGAGACCTGAAAATAACTCATCTTCTTGATCGGTATCCTCTCAAGCTTTCAGGAGGAGAACAGCAGAGAGTTGCCCTTGCAAGGGCTCTTGTGACTGATCCAGAAGTTCTGCTCCTTGACGAGCCCCTGAGCGCACTCGATCCCAGGACACAGGAAACTGCTAGGGAACTGCTCTCTACTATCCATAAAAACAAGGAAAGATTGACTGTGCTACATATTACACATGACCAGACCGAAGCACGAATAATGGCTGACAGAATCGCAATAATAATGGATGGAAAACTTATGCAGGTAGGGACTCCGGAAGAAATCTTCGAAAAGCCGGTTGACAGTCAGGTAGCCAGTTTTGTAGGGTTTGAAAATATGCTGAGTGGCAGGGTTATCTCAGCAGACCGTGGACTTTTAAGAATTGAAACCAGTGAGATGATTATCGAAGCTTCAGGGGATATTGAGGTAGGGAGCCAGGTACATGCCCTTCTCAGACCTGAAAACATAGTTTTAAGTAAAACTTCGACAGATTCCAGCGTCAGAAACTCTTTACAGGGCAGGGTTACAGAAGTCTGGACGCTGGGAGCTCTTGTCCGGGTGAAAGTTGACTGTGGTATTCTACTTAATGCCCTGATAACCCGGCAATCGGCAGAGGAAATGAATATTCTTCCTGGAATTTCGGTTTATGCCCAATTCAAGGTAAGTTCTGTCCATGTGCTCCGGTAAAAGGTGAAAAATCTGTGAAAGCAAGAACAAAGCTCTGGTTTACAGAAGATGGAAAAACAGTTATGGGTGCTGGAAGAGCTGAGTTACTGAGGGCAATAGATGAAGAACGCTCGCTTCTGAAAGCCTGCAAGAAGCTCGGGATCTCATATAAACATGCCTGGAATATGCTTAAAAAAATGAACGAAGCTCTCGACGAACCTGCAATTATCACAGTGAGGGGAGGAAAAAATCAGGGTACTTTCCTGACTGATGTTGGAAGAAAGCTACTGGCTGAGTATGAGACCGGCAAACAACTTATTAATGAAACTATAAAGGATGAGACAGCCTGGGAAAATGTAAGTTTTAAGCTATCAGCTAGGAACCAATTACCTGGTAAAGTACTTGAAGTGGAGAAAAACGGGCTTGTTTGTAAAATTACAATTGAAATGGACCCCTCAACTATGACCTCCGTAGTCACCAAGGAAGCTGCAGAAAAACTTGACATCAAACCCGGGGACAGGATTTATGCGGTCATCAAATCGACCGAAGTAATGGTTGCAAAGGCTACCAGTGAAAAAAACAAATAAAAAAGATTTCCTTATCAAACTAATTTCATTAAAGAGAGTACACTCCTATGCAAAAGAATTGATGAAAGTATTTTCCCATGTAAAGAATGACTGTACCGTCCCAGTTTGGTTTTGCTTTCAAACCAGAGACGGTACAAGTGGACTATTTTTGAGACCCAAATTATAAAGTCTCGCTCACTTTCAACCTTCTACTTTATTGCTCAATCCTTACTCTTTTTTCTTAACGTGATGAAACACACTGCTAGAGCCATAAATGCAATACCTGTTACCATTTGATATCCAGGAAGCTTCTCTTTTGCAGGAAGGACTTCAGTATTAATTTTCACACTGTCTGAGACCTGTTTATGCCCGTCAGCATCTTCATAGAGAATCTCACTGTTTAGGGAATAGGGTTTAGGAGTTGCGGTCTCATCTACTGCCATATTAAAAATAGCAACTGCGCTTTCTCCCGCGTTTAGAGTTCCTAAATAAGCCTGGTCGTCAGTTGTACTGAAAGGATCGGCTGCACTGATTCGAACCGTCGCATCCTTTGCAGGTTTTTCGCCAGTATTTTTGTATGTAACATGAAGCATCCCACCTTCGTTAGGGTAGAGGTCACCTGTTACATTTGTGACTTCAAAGTAAGGTTCTTCCTTGACTTTAATCTCTATAGTCTGTTTCTGAGTCTTGTTTTCATACCAGATGCCCACTTTTTTGTTAGTTACAATCCCTGTAGTACCATCAAAATTGTCTCCTCCTACCTGAACATTGTTCTGATACTTATACGAAAGCTCAAGGGTTAAAGGATAGGTACCAGCAGAAGCATTTTTATTAATTTCAATTGTAAATTTAGTAGGGCTTGAACTCTGCTTCCCCTGTTTGAGAGTGCCTGCTTGCTGGGATTCTGATTTAACCTTGATATTTGGATCATCGGATTTGAGAGTCGCAAGGATGCCAACTGCAGTCGTAGCCTGAGCTTCATACTGCATTTCTGCCTGCTGGAGCATTTGATCCACATAGTTTCCAACACTTACTTTATTTTCGGATTTAAAGCCGGTAATTACACCCTTATTCATCATCTCTACGTTAAGAGTTACAGTATCTCCTCTTGAATATTCATTATCTCCAATAAGTGTTGCACTAAGGTCAGGCCCTCCATATACTGTATAGAAGTTATCACTAATATCAAAATTTTCAGGTAGAGCGGCCTGTACTGGTAAGATTCCCCAGCAAAGGACTAAAAGGGTCGTGACAGCAATAAAAAATCCATTTTTATTCATTTTCATCACCTGATGCATTCTCATTATTCTTGTTTCCTTTTCGGTGCACATTTATGATCTGGTAAAGGGCGATAAGGATAATCAGTATGATTGCTACACCTGTTATGCTAAACTTATTCTCTGTGGCTTCAACAGGTACGTTAATTTTCATATTCTCCGAAAAGGAGGTCTCCCCATCTTCATTAATATATTTTATTTCACTATTTATGCCGTAATTTTTCACAATAGCTTCTGGACTTGCCGAAATCTCGAATCTGGCAGTCTTGCTTTCTCCAGGTCCTATATCTCCAAGCCTTACTATAGTTTTTTCAGCACTTAGAGGACTCATAACAATTATCCGGGCTAAGGCGTCTTTTGCTACACCCTCTTTGCTATTTTTATAAGTAACTTCAATAGCTCTACTTTCTCCCTGAACTAAATTTCCAGAGACATTGGTCACTTCTAACTTAGGTTTATTTTCTAAAGAGACCCGAAGTTTGAGAGTTTCAGTTTTCGTTTTATAATCTCTTACATACTTTGTGTCTGTAAGCCCAAGATTTATTATATCTGCAGTTGCAGTCCGGACATTTGCCTGATACTGATAACTTATAGGCAGGAGAAGCTCATAGTTTCCAGCTGGGGCATCGCCATCTATTTTTATTGTGTAGCGAAGGTTTGTCGTATAGCCTGTTTTAAGTTCTTCAACGGTCTGCAGACTGGCTGTAGGTTCGACTTTAATATATTTCGTGTCAGAAACGAGGATGGCTTTAATGTTTTTTGCAATTGTACAGTCTTTCTCTTCTTCCATTTCGGCATCTGCAAGCGCTTCCTCAACTGAATCTGGAATTGTTTTCTGGTTCACATTAAGCCTCTGGAAACCATCAATCACTCCAATGTTAGCGATTTTTATCTGCAGGTCTGCAGATTCTCCCCTGTTGAATTCTGGATTTCCTGTAATTGAAGCCTGGAGAGCTGGCTCCCCGTAACTCCTGTAGTAGTTTACGGTGTATCCATGGTCTGGAATAAGGAAGTTCGTTTCATCATCATTTCCGAGGGCTGGAAATGCAGACACTGATAATATTGATAGGATTAATGCAAGTATAGCAAATCTTTTAATCATACTTTGCCTCAAATTTATGGACACTCGTATCATATCTCGGCCCCCTGAATTTGTTTTTTTGTCTCGGTCTCCTTCTCTGCCGTCCTGAGCCCTTTTCTTTTATCTCGCCAGGTATCAAGGAGAACTATAAGTGGCGGGAAGACTACAAAAGTTGCCAGGAGAGCCAGCAAAATATCAATGACCGTAACCTTACCGAAATCTGCAATAAGCGGGAAAGGAGATGCCAGCAAGGCCATGAACCCAAATACAGTTGTAGCTCCTGAAGCTATGATTGCACTTCCTATCTTGGAACTTGTCATCCGGATTGCTTCCAGGGGACTTTCTCCTTTTTCTTTTTCTTCAAAATAACGTTCCATCATGAGGATCGCATATTCGGATCCCACTCCTAAAATCAGAGCTCCTAAAGTTGCTGTCATGGGAGTATAGCTGATATTAAGGTAACTCATTACTCCTCCTGACCAACCAATAACTATAAGCATTGGAATTACAGGAACTAGCGCTTTTACCCAGTCTCTGTAAACAATAAAAAGCCCAGCTAGCACGAGAATAAGGCCAAAGAAAGTCATTGCCACTCTTCCACTGGTAAGAGCAGTAATAACCTCTATAAACACGACCGAGTTCCCGGTAATTGTAACTGCTGTACCTGGCGGAGCCGGCATCCACTGCATATCCTGCTTGACAATGTTTGAGAGTTCTTTAATGCCTGTTACCTTGATATCTGAAACCGCATTTCCTATATTGAAGTTCAGGAGGAGCATGTTCTTCCCGTACATGTAACGATCCTTCTGTGCTTCAGGGATCTGGGAGTAAATATTCTTTATTTCCTGGCTGGTATCAGGAATTACGCCCCCATTTCTCTCCTTTACAAGCGGAACTATACTCGTAGCACTGTAAATATGCCCATTGGATGCTACTTCATGTTTGGAAAAACGGTCTATCCATTTAAGAACATCTGGATTTGCAGTGTCCTCAACTTTGATGATGAGGTTTAATTCATCGCTTCCGCCCATGATATCTCCCATATGCTTGAGATCAACAAGGGCAGGCATATCCTGGGGTACAAAGGTTTGCACATCAGTTTGAATAGGTACAGATTGGTCAAGGTAAAGTCCGCCAAAACAAAGCAAGCAGGCGACTCCCAGCACTACAATATCGTATTTAATCGTTAGATCTGTTACTTTCTGGAGAATTTTCTCTATTTTCCTGCTGCCTTCACTTTCTCCTTCGGATTTATTCGTTTTTCCCGAATTCGTAGGTTTTATTTTACTTACTGCTTTTCTTAGAGGGTTCTTGTCTGAATACGTATCAAATAGTGAAATTGTTACAACACCCACGAAAATCGAGGATAAGTAACACATTAAAATGCCTATCATGAGCAGTTTACCGAAGTCCTGGATCATTGGCACAGAAGACGTAAAAAGGGAAAAAAAACCAAGGGCTGTCATTGTCAGAGCTATAAGGACTGCAGGACCGGTGTGTTTTATGGTTTCTATAACTGCTTTTGTTTTGTTTCCTTTGTCCTGTAGTTCCTCTTCAAGCCTATTATGGAACTGAATGGCATAGTCAATTCCCACACCTATGAGGACTGGGAATGCAGCCATGGAAACCATGGACATCGGAATCCCTACATAACCCATAGCTCCAAAAGTGTAAACGATACCTAGAAGAACTACCGGCAGAGGAAGAAGACTCCATCTGACATGCCTGAACACTAGGAGAAGTACAATTACCATGAAAATGGCTGAAAGCCCCAAAAGTACACCCATACTGGAATTCATCTCATAATTCATGGAAATTTGGAATGCCGGATCACCTGTTACGATAATATTGTAAGACGGCGGAAAACCTGAAAACGAAACTGCTTCTTCAGTTGCAGTAATAAGATCTTGCTGCGTTTTGTCACTGGCTGAGCCAGCCATAACTACCGAAATCAGCATATGTGTATTATCAGGGATAATCTGGCCGAAGATAGCAGGATTTCCATCTATAATAGTTTTTATTTCTTCATCTGTTTCAGGAAGCGCGTACCTTCCTGTCATCTGGTAGTTAACCTTTTTGAGAAGAGAAACAGGACTAATAGTCTCAATTACCCCATCCGTTGCCTGTAGCTGATGATCTAGTCTGTCCACAGCTTTCATCAAGTCAGCATTTTTTACATTATTAGCCTCTACCATTACTACAATAGATTGTGTCTGAAAAATATTCTTATAAAGATGATCGTAGTCTTGGTAGAGAGGAGAGTCTTTTCCGACAAAGGTTTCTGTCCCTGATTTCATCTCAATAAGTTGTGCTCCCTGCATTGATATTATTATGAACAGGAAAGCTATCAGAAGTACGGAAAAACGATTGTTCTGGATAAAAAATCCTAGTTTTTCAAAAGTATTTTTAATAGTAGATTCCCCTCATAGTTTTGAATATGAAATGTAATTTATGAAGTATAGTTCATTAACATGAAGTTTAATCCAAAGACAAATACATCTCTTCAAAGTGCATTTTTCTCATTAGGCTGAAGCTAATATTAAAAGCTTATTAACACATTTATTAAAAGCTTATTAATGCATTTTCGGATATACATTATTAATATTATTCTATTGTGCGGCAAATTCTTAGTGCTTTAGACCTGTGACGTATATAGATAGGAAACATTTAAGTCTATTGTTACGTTAGGGGTAACAAATGTTCACACAAATCAATCCTCAGTTAATTAGCAATCTTGAAAAGCTCGGACTAACTGAAAACGAGGCAAAAGCCTATATCGGGCTTGTCAGTTTAAGAGAAGGTACAGCCCGCGAGATTCATGAACTTACAAATGTGCCGAGAGCCAAGATATATGAAATTCTTAAAGTGCTTGCTAAAAAAGGTTTTCTAGAAGTAAGGCAAGGATCTCCGATTCATTATCGAGCAGTTGATCCAAAGCAGGTAATCGGGAAGATAAAAGATGAGTTTATCAATTGCGCAATTGAAACCCTTGACCAGCTCAATGAATTGGGTTATGAGTTACCTAAAACCTCTCCTGTGTGGTGTATCCAGAGTGATTGGGGAATAAAGAACAGGATACGGGAAATTCTGGCTGGGGTAAAGGAAGAACTGATTGTTTTTTCATCCAGTCCAGAATTCTTAAAGGAGTTTGAAACCGAACTAAAAAAACTGGAAAAAACCTGCAATTTAATTATTATCGTTAATGAAATTGATAGGTTCAGGTCACTGCCTTTTGAATTCAAAGAAACTAAAAAAGAGTTTGCGGATTTCCTGGATAATATTGTAATTGAGGGAGTTAGGTATAATGAAGAATTATTTCTGATTGCTGATGGGAAGGAATCAATAGGAGTTCACAGCGTAGGGGACAAAAGAGAAGCCGTGGTAATCAAATTACCTATTGTGTGTTATCTGCAGAAGACGATTTATAACAGGGTGTTAGAGCCAAGCTTTGTCAAAAAGGACAGATAATGACAGATAATAAAAGTAGAAAAAGGCGGCTTAAATTCAAATCTATCGGTTATTATTAATATAATCCCAAAATAATTCATTAATAAGGCTTTCTCACAAGTTCGATTATAGAATCTACAGGTGCATGCGATGAACAGTGTACAGATTGGAAGCGTTACTATTCAATGGCTGGGACACTCTGGTTTTTTACTTGAAGGGGACGGCAAAAAAATTTATATCGATCCCTACGACCTCAGTGAAGAGCCGGCTTTCGAAGATAAAGCCGATATCCTGTTAATAACCCACGAACATTTTGACCACTGCAGTCCTGATGATATCCGGAAGGTCAGGCAGTCGGACTCGACAACCCTGATCCCTGAGAGTTTATCCCTGCAATTCAAAGGGGACGCAAGGCGGATTGCTGAGGGAGATGTACTGGCTGATGGGCTTGAAATCAAGGGAACCAGAATTGAAGTAATTCCGGCTTATAACCTTGAGAAACCCTATCATCCCCGCGGATCCGGAGTGGGTTATATAGTGGAACTTGGAGGAATCCGAATCTATCATGCAGGAGACTGCGATTTCTTCCCTGAAATGAAAAATATCAAAGCCGATGTCGCTCTTTTGCCTATAGGAGGCACGTACACAATGGACGAGGAAGAGGCAGCAAGTGCAGCTGCAGCCATATCTCCAAAAACCGTAATTCCGATGCACTACGGGAAACCAGGAGTAACGGAGGGAGATCCCGAAAAGTTTAAAGCCCTTGTACATAGCAAGAATCCTGATATCAATGTAATTATTCTTGATTCCTGATTTAATTTTTGAATAAGCCTCACAATCGAGATTGAAACTCGAGATTGAGACGAAAACACAGGATCGGTCTACTTATGTCTAAAATAGCAAGAAAAAAACAGAAAAACCTGATTAAGGAAATCGTAACCCAGCGCATGTGGCGGCTTTTTGAGCTTGCAAAAAAGGAACATGCAGAACATCCTGACCGCAGCGAGCGTTACGTGCAGCTTATCCGGAACATTTCCATGAGAAACCGGACGAGTATTCCAAGGGAGATAAAAAGTAGAATCTGCAAATACTGTTATGCTTTTCTCGTGCCCGGTAAAAATGCCCGTTACAGGCTAAAGGAAGGATATATCATAATTTCCTGCCAGCGCTGCGGAAAAGAAATGAGATATCCTTATAAAAAATTAAAATAAAGGTTAAGTGAATTTATAAGGGTTGCCTGAAACCCAAATGAGAGAATTCTCAAGGTGTCTGAGGCTTTTATTTGGGACATTTATATGAAGCATTTAAATCTTCCAGATATTCTCAAACTCCCTTTTTCATCCATTAAGAAGCAACTTAATTTTAAGTCTTGGCAGGACTCTCCTGACCTCGTGCTTTTTTAATGGTTGAGGCTATCTGTTTTGCAATAACGGATTTCGGACCCTTATCGTCCACAAGCACTCTTCCGCTTACTTCCCACCAGGACTTGGGATAGGCTTTTTGAGGCTCTACTTCGGGACTCAAACCAAGCTGTCTGGCTGCTTCTTTTATCTCATTAAGTTGTGGTTCCTTTATTGCATTTTTCCGGGAGATAATTCTGCCTCTGCTCCTTGATTTTGTCTGATCAAGATATACTGGCCAAATTACAAGTTTTCCTTTATCTCTCATCATGTTATCTTCGTCCTAATTCGCTTTCATGCAATTTAAAACTGCTCCGGAATTCCCACGAGAACAGGACTTGTTTCTATCTATAACTTTTTTTACTTTATTGAACCTGCAACCTGTAGTTATTTATCTTCTGCGGACAAGTTCTGCGTGGTGTAAATATGATTCCGTCTTTTGCAATTGATGAAAAGGTAAGAGCTTATATAAGAAAGAGCGGGCAGGATTTCAGGCTCTGCACGTCTCCTGATGGTCCTGTACTTCTTCCACTCGGTACAACTGACCCCAAACCTTCAGACCTTAAAATTTTAATCGGTAGCAATATTCTTTACGTTTCCAAGCTTCAGGCAAAGTACATAAAGAAAGTTGACTGGACTATGGTGGAAAGGTTCCTGAGTTCTTCTGGAGAGCTCAGTACCTGAGTTTTTATTACCATCCGGGCTTACTCCTTTTGTTTAAGAAAGTGAGCTTTTTGTCATATTTCTTAGAGATGTTTGTCCGTGTTATTTATTAAGAAGAGGAAGCATAGGATAAATATTAACCAGTTCTAGACCCTGCACAGGCTTTATCTTAAAAGAGAAGGTAATTGTCGCAGGCTGAAAAGAGATCGCTTCAAGCTCAAGGGAGAACTATACCTGTGAAAATGAGAACAAAAATTATGCTTATGCTCCTCGCCCTGCTGGTGGTCTTCGTATCGGGCTGCATGGATCAAAAAAAGGAAATAGTTGTTGAAAAGCCTGGCAATATTTCAAATTATGAATTTGAAGTTTTTCTTAACGATTCGAGCAACCAGACGCTTGCAAATACTACCACGTTCTATCTGCTAGAAAACAATACAGAGATGCAGGTTGTAAACATTGTAGTAAATACTAGCAAGCTTGAGATCTATCCCCCCGAAACCCTGAGCGGAGGTTCAGAGGAAAACCCTATTGAGAATTTTGTACTGCTCGTTGACCCTGCAAACGAGACCAAACCAGACCCTCAAATCTTTGAAGAGCTTCCCAGCAGAAACGAGACCTCGGCTATTAATTATACCCTGACTCAGGAAGTTAGCCGGAGTATGAAAGTTATAAACCTGGAGTTCAAAGAACCCGTAACAGGTTTTATTGCATATACGCTCGAAATTCCGAAAACTCAGAGCTTTACATTCCTTAAACCTAATTCCGAATTCATTCGTGTAGTGCTTCCCGAAGGATATGTCACTGGCAACAGGGTATTCGGAATAGCAAGACCAGAGCCTGCGAATGTGACCTTTGATGAAAAAGGAAGGCAAACCCTCTTGTGGATCTCGTCAAAAATGGGAGATCGAGAAAAGACTATTCAGGTTAAATATTATACCAAGTCGGCGCCTCTATATTTCTCAGCAGCAATTATAGCTCTTCTCTGCGGAGTTGTCTTTGTACTTTTGCATTATGCCAGGAGCAGAAAAGAACTTGAGTCCGTCCAAGGAATTTTCGAGCTCGAAAAGGAGTACAACCAGAAACGGCAAAGAAGAAAATAATTCTGGAGAAACTCCTTCTCCGAATTTACTTTTTATTCATAGTACATTATATTCTTAGTCAAGTTTCTCTAATATTCTTCTTGGAGATTCTGACTAAAATATTTATGACAGATCTCACATATCATCTCATTGATGAAAGACTGGGGAAGAATTCGGTATAAATATCTCTGTTTACCAGAACCAACATCTGAGGCTATTACCCCTATTGTTGGTACCCTCCTTATGTCTCTGATTCTATTCGTACTGGCAAGTGTGATTGCTATTTGTTTCTTTAATATTGCTGGGGAGGGTGCAAGCTCTCAACCGTTAATGGCAAAGATTTCACTTGAATCATGTGAGGGAGGAATTCGTTATGCACAAAAAGGTGAAAGTGCAAGTTTTGAAAACAATACGATCGTGCTCATTCATGAGGGCGGTAGTCCTCTCCCCTTTGATGCCATATCCATAAAGATTTCAGGCGATGGAAACTGCTTCCAAGGTGTATTTGGGGCAGGAGAGCAGATTACAGGATATGTAGAAGTTATTTACCAGAACCTGAGCCCGACAGAAAAAAATCCCAAATATAAGTCTCAAAATAAAGAAATGCTTAAAGATTATTTATGGAGCGTTGGAGAGAAACTAGTACTCCATGGAAATGACAGCGCCGTAAGTTCTATAAAATCTAGTGTAAGAGCAAGTGTAAATGGGGATTATAATACTTCTGACAATTACGGCTTCAAGGCAGGTTCTGAAATCACATTGAAAGTTATTGATGTTAAAAGCGGTACTGTCATTGCTGAACAGAGAGCTATTGTAAAACATGCAAAAAAATAATTTTTTAGCTTATCGTTTTTTATAATGTGCTTTCTGTAATCTTGTTAACAGTTAAGATATTATTTCTACTCTTTTCTTCGATAAAAAGTTTCTCGATCGATAATTTTATAAAATACTTGTTTGTATGAGTTTGAGCGTAATAGTGTAATTTAGCGTTAACGTCTTTATGTTGCGCCTAACATAATGATCAAAACCAAGTTCTGGAATCTGTCTCACTGATGATTATTAACCTCACCTTCTATTCCGGAGCCTGGAGTGTTAACTTAACCCAATAAGATAGGCTGAATTTCTGTCAAAAAATAACTTAGATCACAGTACCTTCCAATCAGTTATGTTTATTTCTACATAATGCGATGTATCGGGCCCCTCTCCCCCTTAATATTATATTTCCGGGCATCCCATTCTTCTGCGTTATGTTTATTTAAACATAACGGTAAGTCCTACGGTGGTGTACATATTGCATAAGAATTCAGATCAAGAAAAACACAGCATGGAGGCAATCCTGAAGCAGGTAAAGGATCCTGAGCTGCTTTCACAAATTGAAAAGCTCGTCCCCTTTCACGGCTTCCTGACCTCTGGGGCATTAATCGGCATCCAGATGCTCAATATTGCAAGAAGAGAGCTCAATATCCAGGATGGGGAACGCATATATGTGACCTGCGAAACGAAAAGCTGCATGCCTGATCCCTTTCAGATCCTTGCCGGAGCAACAATCGGAAACAATGGGTTAAAGATCGTGAACTTGGGAAAAATAGCGGTAACAGTAAACAAGCAGGCTCCAGAAGGAGTTCACAGCATAAAAGGCGTCCGAATCATCCTTGATCATGAGAAGACAAAGGACTATCCAAAACTCCATGCCTGGTACCTGAACACAGAAAAACTTCCTCATGAGGAGGTTGTTCCAATTCTTCTCTCTGCAGGAGAAAAAGTGTATTCCTGGAAATTTGTGGACTTAGAAGTTCCGGTTCGAAGGAAGAAGCGGATACAATGCTGTAAAACTTGCAGTGAAATGTTCATTCAACATGATAACGAGCTGCTGTGCGGCGAATGCACAGAATAACGTTAAGAGGTAAGCAAAATGCAAAATGATAAGCGATTGGCTGTCTTTGCCGAAAAAAAAGACAAGCAGCTGATCTATTTGCCTGAAAAATGCATTGGCTGCGGCACCTGCGTGCAGGCATGCCCCAAAGACAACCTAGCAATTGGAGCTGTTGGCGCTATAACAAGAGGGCTTCTTGATGCTGATTTCCTGGAGATAAAGGATAGTGAAAAGTGCATTGTTTGCGGAATTTGTGCAAAAGTTTGCCCCACAGGTGCACTTGAGTTGAAGCAGGAAGGAAAATCCCTCGCTGATATTTCCTACCTTTTCAGGGCTATGAAACCAACATCAGTAAATGAAAGCTGCGTCCACTGCGGGCTCTGTGAGGATATCTGTCCTCAGGGCTGTATTGAGGTAACCCGTGAAATTTCAACGGACGGGAGCCTGAAGCTGGTCGGAAAGACCCATATCGATTCGGAATACTGTGTCCACTGTGGTTGGTGTGCTGCGGTGTGTCCAATGCATGCGATTTCCGTGGAAACTCCCTTTGCAGGGCGCTGGACCCTGGATGAAAATACCTGTCAGACCTGCCATACGTGCACTGAAGTGTGTCCTGCAAATGCCCTTTTCAACAAAGAGGCCAAACCCGGAGAAAGAGTTGAAAAAGTAACGCACAGACCGGATGCCTGTATCTACTGCGGAGCCTGTGCGATTGCCTGTCCTGTGAAAGCTATTGATGTCAGAAAAACTGAGATTCTTCCCGATATGGAGAAAAAAGGCGTTCTTGAGAAAAGGCTGCTTGAAGCTCCTGTTCCAGAGACTCTGTCCCGTACAACCCTGGAAACTGATGAAGCTGCATGCCTGGGTTGCGGGAACTGCGTAATTGTCTGTCCGGTAAATGCTCTCGATAACCGTGAACTTGCTGCAGGACACCTGAATAACATGGACGAAAAATCTCTTCTTGAGGTTAAAAATGGAAAAATTTCGGTAATAAACCAGGACCTCTGCGGGGAGGACGGTACATGTGCCTTTATCTGTCCTGTCGACGCGATCCGGCTTGTAAAAAGAGAGGTGGAATAAATGGCAGGAACAATTGCAATCAAGAATGGATACGTCTTTGATCCCCTGAACGAAATAAATGGAGAAATTATGGATATCTTCGTCAGGGACGGAAAAGTTGTAAGAGAGCTTTCTGCAGCCGAACTGAAAGACGCAAAGGTTATTGATGCTTCTGGCATGACAGTAATGCCCGGAGGAGTTGATTCCCATTCTCACGTTGCAGGCGCAAAGGTTAACGCCGGCAGGTCGATGCGTCCAGAAGATCATTATAAAGCAACTCTCCAGAAGACTTCACTCACCCATTCCGGTTCAGGTTACACTGTGCCCTCGGTCTACAAACAAGGGTACGATTACGCAGCAATGGGCTATACAACTGTCTTTGAAGCTGCGATTCCTCCTCTTGAAGCTCGCCACACCCATGAAGAGATGCGGGCAACTCCGCTCCTTGACATGGGAGGGTACCTGATACTTGGAAACAATTTCTTTTTGATGCGTTATCTCCGGGATGGAGACATAGAAAAGGCTGCTGCTTATGTAGCCTGGATGATGAAAACTCACAAGTCCTATGGAATTAAGTGTGTCAACCCTGCAGGAGTAGAAAACTGGGGCTGGGGTAAAAATGTACACTCTCTTGATGAAGCCAACATCCATTTCGAGATTACCCCAAGAGAGACTATAAAAGGGCTTAGTGAGGTCAATGAACTCCTCGGCATGCCTGTACCTCTTCACCTGCATGCAAATAACCTGGGACATCCTGGCTGCTATGAAATTACTAAAGATTCCCTCCAAATCCTCGACGGCATAAAGCCCAGGCAGAACATGGATGTGGAATGGGCCGAAACCAAAATGGACCCTGCAAGGGACCGTTCCGTATATCTTGCTCACATGATGTTCAACAGTTTTGCAGGCACTACCTGGGGAGACTGTGAATCCGGAGTAAAAGACATTGCAGGCTACATCAACAACAAAGACCATGTAGTAATCGATAGTGGATGCACGCCCTTCGGTGAAGCCACGGTTATGACCGGAGATGGGCCTGCCATCCAAGACATGTACAAGCTTACAGGAAACAAGTGGTCGAATACTGACGTTGAGATGGAAGGTGGATCAGGTGTTATCCCCTTTACTTACCTCAAGTCCAACCCGGTACACAGTTTGCAGTGGGCAATGGGGCTTGAATGTCTCCTGCTTATCAACGACCCCTGGAAGACCATCATGACTACCGACAGTCCGAACGGCGGACCGTTTACGAAATATCCTGAGGTTATGACCTGGATCATGTCCGAAGCTTTCAGGAAGCAGACCTTCAGTGAGTGCCACAAGTGGGCAAACGACAGGAGTGCACTCGGAGGAATAAACCGGGAACTTTCCCTCTATGACCTTGCAATTCTTACCAGGGCTAACCCTGCCCGGACAATAGGCATGGCGCACAGGAAAGGTTCTCTTGGCGTGGGAGCTGATGGAGACATTACTGTTTACGATATTAACCCACAGCAGCTTGATTCAAACAACTATGAGGCTCTCCTCCGTGCCTTCAGGAAGGCGGAATACACCGTGAAGGGCGGCGAAATCGTGGCTGTTAAAGGAGAAATTGTTTCCTTGCCTGAGAAGCGGACTTACTATTCCGAAGTGCATGTGGAAGGCGAGAAAGAAAAAGAGATGCTGGCTGACGTGAAGGAGTGGTTCAGGTACTACACTCTGGGCTTTGCAAACTACCCGACTCCAGAGAAATATCTGGCAAATCCGACTCCCATACAGGTTAACGGTGAGAGGTGAAGTTATGACAGAGGGAGTACTTATTCATAAAAAAGCCGATGCCGGCGAAATTGCCGGAGAAATCAAAGAAGTAACGCTTATTCCTAAAAAAGAGATTGATATTAAACTGGAAGCCGATGTTATAACTCCTGATTCCTTTGCAGGCAAAAGTGCCGAAGAAATAGGAATGCTATCCATCTGGCAGGGGCCAAAAACCTATCCTCTTTCCGATTTCTTTGAAGTGATAGGCAATGGAGGCAGTTCTGCAGACGAGACTCAGATCCGTATAAAAGGGGACGCAACGAGGGTCAAAAGGATCGGAGAAGGCATGAGCGCAGGAAAAATCGAAATTGAAGGTTCTGCAGGCATGCATGTCGGAACCGGGATGAAAGGAGGCGAGATCGTCGTTTACGGAGATGTGGATTCCTGGGCCGGCATGGAAATGCTAGGTGGGCTTCTGCACATTAAAGGCAATGCCGGTGACCACGTGGGCTGTGCTTACAGAGGAAAGTGGCACGGTATGAAAGGCGGCAGAATCATGATCGAAGGCTCAGCCCGGCACCAGCTCGGGGGCGGCATGGACGGCGGAGAAATTCTCGTGGAAGGAAAAGTTGAAAGTTTTTGCGGAATTCGTCAGAACGGTGGGCTTATTGTCGTAAATGGTGGAGCTCTCCGCGGTGTGGGCGCAGAAATGGCAGGCGGAACCATAGTTATCGGGGGCAAAATCGAGCGCTTTGCTCCTGGTTTCGAATTCGTATCTATGGAAAACAAGGTCACTTCGGGCGAAGTTGAGTTAATAGGCGAATTCAAGAAGTTTACAGGGGACTATGCGATCAGCAAGAGGGCAAAAGGAGCTCTCTATGTGTCTGCAGACGCAAACCCGGAGCTCTGAGGTGAGAGGTATGGAAGTATTACTCCTTTCCGGAAGTACAATTGATGAAGGCAGGCTTGCCAAAGGCGGGGACAAGTTCACGGATGATTACACTATGGAGTGTGCGTCCTGCTGGATTTCTCCTGTGGATTTCGTGTCCCTTGGTTCCCCTAATAAGGTAAAAGTAACAAGCAGAAACGGAAAACATTCAATTGTTGTTTATGCGAAATGTACGGATTCAGTCCAGCCTGGGCACGTGTTCATGCCAAGGGCTATCTGGGCGAATGTTGTCGTCGACCCTGATACCCTTTCTACGGGTTCCCCTCTCTATAAGGGTGCACCCGTAAACGTTGAGCCTACTGATGATGAAGAAGAAGTTCTCAGCGCCGAAGAAGTAGTGCTGAAAGTTTATTGCGGAGGACAGTGAGCATGATTTACAAAAACATTGTCTGTCCGGTCTGCGGGGCAGCCTGTGATGATATCCAGGTTGAGTTCGGGGACGGAAAGATTGAGGCTAGAAATGCATGTAAAATGGGAAATGCCAAGTTCAAGGAGGTCGTAAGCTCCCACAGGCTCAGGCAGCCCCTTATAAAAGCTGGCGGAAAACTGTCCCCTGCAGCCTGGGATGAAGCTCTTGAAAGAGCTGCCGATATTCTTGTTTCGGCAAAGCGTCCCCTCCTTTTCATGGGCAGTGAAACATCCTGCGAAGCGCATGAAGTAGGACTCAAGATAGGAGAATACCTGGGTGCTATTGTCGACTCTAACGCAACCATCTGCCATGGACCAACAGCAATGGGAATTCAGGAATCCGGAAAAGTCGGTGCAACCGAAGGTCAGAAGAAAAACAGAGGCGATCTCATTGTTTACTGGGGAACAAATCCTCTCGAATCCATGCCAAGACAGATGTCAAGGTACGGAGTTTTTCCGAGAGGCTACTGGACCAAGCGCGGGCGTTTTGATAGGACAGTTATCACGGTAGACCCAAGAAAAACCCCGACCACTGAAGCTTCTGACCTGCATGTGCAGCTCAACCCCGGCTCGGACTATGAACTCATAAGTGCACTTCTCACCCTGCTCCATGGAAAAGCTCCTCACCCATCGGTAGAAGAGATCACAGGAGTCCCAATTTCTGTCATGGAAGAGATGCTCGATATGATGAAGAACTGCAACTTCGGAGCTATCTCAGTTGGGCTCGGGCTCTCCTCCTCCATAGGAAAGCACAGGAACGCCGAAATTGCCATGAACCTGGTAAAGGAACTGAACAACTATGCCAAGTTCACTCTTGGAGCTCTCCGTGGCCACTGTAACGTTGCAGGCTTTAACCAGGTCGCTTCCTACATGTACGGCTATCCTTTCGGGCTTGATTTCACACGCGGACACCCCCGTTATAACCCAGGGGAATTCACAACCGTGGACGTGCTGCGAGAAAAAGACGTGGATGCTGCCCTTGTGATGTGTGCTGACCTTGTCTGCCACATCCCTGCCGACTGCGCCTCTTACCTTGCTGAAATCCCCATGGTCTGCCTGGATATTGCTCCCTGCCCGACCACAGCTGCCTCGGATATCGTACTTCCGGGAGTCATTGATGCCATGGAATGTGACGGAACCTTCTACAGGCTTGACGATCTGCCGGTTCATTTCGAACCCTTCACAACTTCGCCCTTCGAGTTTACGAAGAGCAACGAAGATACTTTGAAGCAGCTCTTTGAGAAGATTAAAGCAAGGAAGTAAATAATTACTCCTTAAATTTTCTTTTTTAAGTGTAAATTGAAGGAAAGAACAATGAATAAGGGAAGGAGTAGTTTCTCTCCTACTCTTTTTCTTGGAAACTTAAGGTGGCGGTTTAGTTCTTCTGATCCGCTCCTAAGAACTTTGGGCTTGAAGCTCTCATGCCCGTTAATTTTGAGATATTATTGCATGATATTTGTATTCGTAATACATTGATTTTACAAAAGTAGTTTCAAAATCATATCTATCTGCTATCTCTTTAACTGTGTAGGGGTTGTGAGCAAATCCGAGGATATCTCTTGGGCGATTGTTCATGCTTGCCGATAATATAACCTTTAACTCAAAACCTATTTTGCGTAAAATTTTCCAGAGGTCTGCATCTTGTGAGAACAATCCTATTTTCCATAATGGGTACAAGCGGGGATCCAAGATGTCGAATAATACTATTTTACCCCCTTTATTAAGGTAACTTGATGCATTAAAGAGAAAGCTATCGATTTCTTGTAATGTCAAATATTGAACCACTCCAGTTGCGGTTATTCGATCAAAGGAGCATTCCAGTTTATTCCAGACAGTTTTGTCATCAGCCTGGATTAACGATATATTCTCACATTTTCTTCCTCTGATTCTTTTGCTTGCTTCGTCAAGCATGGATGCTGAGAAGTCAACTCCTATCATCTTTTCATATTCTGGCGCATAGTAAACCAGGAGTTCGCCTGCACCGCATCCAAAGTCAAGCAGGGTTTTGCCTCCATCCAGATGGAACAGTTTTTCCCTTGCTTCCATAGAAAGAAATTCTTCAGCCGAAGATCTATGGCCACCGTCTCTCCTACCCGCAAAAAACTCTATCCAGAACTTCTTTTGTTTGGACAGTTTTTTTTCATGATCCCCAAACATGCTATTTATACTACCAAATCCCCCTTTTATAAATCACCTTTTATAATAGCCCGAATGATTTATTATTTAAAGGCTTATAAAGCTTATTCCATAGCTTAAATAGAATCTTATTTTTTCTCATTGTTGTATCCTGGAATGATTTCGCAGATTCAAAACCAGTTGAAAGTTAAATACACGATACAACAACAGGCGACTCAAAAGTTAAACATTGAGTAAATTCCAATTCCATTTTGATACTGTAGAACGATTATGTAAGAGCTGATCCTAAAACCCAAAATTAGTTCTCTGGATCTAGAATTTTGAACGATCAATCGAGTTTCTTATTATGGAAAATAATTCTGAAACTTTTATTGATTTAAGAAAAAAACTTTGTTTTGGGATGAGCTCCAAGATAAAGCAAATTCAAAGTTTAAGTAAAATGGCGAGTCACTTGTGCACGATATATAACTGCAATAAAAGAAATTTAGCAGAAACAAAAATATTTTAAAAAATTCTCGTTTTAAGCGAATAAATATAAAATTAGAAAATTTAAAAAATATTTTATGCTCTGTTACTATATTACTTAAAGAAATTACACAGTTGAGCTCTGAGACCAGTAGTATAAGAGTTCTGTCTATTTACTGTCTATTTATTATATTTCACGTTGTACAAACTCGAAGCTGCTTGATTCTAAGATTTATTTAAGACAATAATAGAAGTTAGAATTATTAAGTAACTGATAGGGTCTGATTAAAATGCTCAAAAGAAGCAACATTGGCAAATGGTTGACACTTATATTATCTATTTATTTTTTATCAACTGGTTCTGCAGGAGCAGATGATAGCGAATTGAATGATTCTGAGTATGATGAGATCTCTGATCCTTCTATAAAGGAATTTGCAAACGATTCTTCGTTCATAGCATACAGAGGAACCATACCAGAGACAATTGATCAGGAGTGGGAAAATTCAATTGCAGATTGCTGGCTGAATCTTAACCGAATAGGGCCTTCATATTCCGAATTTGACAAGTCTATTAAAAGTGTTGCTGCCAGCAATGTAATAATAATTGAACTGGGCTCTGCTTATAAAGAAGAAATAGACGACCACAGAATTGACGAGATCTATCAAAAAATTGATAATTACTGCGAACAGCAGGAAGGTATAAGTGAGATCCCTGTGGTCTTTAGGTGGGCACAGGATGAGGAGGACCTCCCGTTGCCGGATTACGGACCTGAATCTTTTGAAGAAGCTAAGAAATTGTTTCCTGGATTCATAACTTCTCGAGGAACAATGCCTGTAATTATAGATGCTAATAAAAAAGAAGAATGGATAGATTTACTTATCAATTGTAGTCGATCACGTTCTCGCCCTGCAAGTATTAACCCGTATTTAATTGCATTCAGTGGTCCTGTTAACAGTTTTGGGGCTGACATTCATGGATATTTAATAGTAGGTTTTGAGCCATCCACCCCAGAAAAGGTAAATGAGTCAGTAATTGATGAGATATATCAGGTATTAGATGAACACTGTAAACAGAAAGGCATAAATGATGTGCCAGTGGTTTTTGCTTTTATAAGCATAACAGATGATTTAGCCCCAGCTGATGGACCAAATGCGAATGTAAGTAGTGATGCCAATTTATCAGAGAATGAAGAAAAGATTGTTGGTAATAAGACAATCAATAAAACGCCTGGTTTTACTTCAATAATGGTCATTTTAGGGGTTTTATCGTTACTGATCATCAAACGTTCATAACATTTTTTAAGCTTTGTTTTGCCAGATTCTAAAGATTTTCCAAGCATTTTCTATTTTTACACTCAAACGGACTATTTTTAATTTAATTCGCTTCGCTCAAGCGGACTTATTCTTCTTTCCACTTTTATTTTGAAATGCTACTTTTTTCCCATAATACTAGTGCAACTTTTCGGCAGATTTGCAGCTGAAGTAAGCAAAAGTAAGAATATTTTTTAAAAATTCTCATTTTAAGCGCATAAATCTAAAAATCATATTCTTAAAAATTCTAATTTTTCAATGCGTAAGTATAAAATTAAATAAATTTAACAAGTGTTTCATACTCTTCCGACATATTAGATTTTGAGGTTAAGTGCACACGTCTCATTGAAATAAATTAAAGGAGAAGTTATGTGAAAACTAGTATGAAGTTAATTGTAAGCATACTGATTATGTCAGTTATGTTTATTGGAATCGGATCGGCGGAGCCATCTGATTTAAGCGAAGACAACTTTACTGAGGGTGAATTTTATCTACCTGACTATGGTCCGAGCATTTTTGAGAAACTTAAAGATAACCCAGATGTGATTGAAACTCGGGGTGTGATGCTTGAAATAACAGATGATAAAGAAAAAGTAAAATGGTTAGATACAATCGAAACCAGTATTCGAAGTTCCAAGGATAAACTTGAGCCTTATATGCAACAATATGGTGGGCCAGTGATTGGTTTTGGTATTAACTATGAGGGATATCTGTTTGTAGAATTCGATAAAAAACTAGAAGATACTATTAATAAGTCCACAATGGATGAACTGTATAATATAATAGAAGTCGATGCAAAAAAAATGGAGATATCAAATGTTCCTGTAGTTTTCAGAAGTTCTGAAGGAGAAATTCTTGAATCGCGCACTTCTACATGGACAAATCTGATTGGAGGAATAAGATTACAAGGTGGAAATGAGTATTCAACACTATCATTTGCTGCAAAAAAAGACAGTAGTGGTAAAAAAGGGTTTGTGATGTCTGGACATGCTGCTATTAATGCCGGTGGAATTGGTGCAGCAATATATCAACCTAATACTCCAAGGCAAGTAGGTACAGTGAATTATTATAATTATGTTTTTGCAGATGCAGCATGGGTAGAAGCAAGTAATGTCGTAGACGACGTTTATTATCAAGACATTAATCAATTGAAAGATGTAGCAGATCATGGAGATACAACGAAAGGCCATAAAGTATATAAATCAGGAATAACAACCGGTCTGACAAATGGTACTGTTGTAGATACATATATAATAATGGGAACACTTCAAGATCAATTCACTGCAACTTATTGGTCAGAACCTGGCGATAGTGGTGCTCCAGTATTTATATTGTCGGGGGACACAGTGGAACTTGTAGGGGTACATAAGGGAAGGTGGGGCTCTAACGCAGCTTTCTCACCAATGAGCGGAGTGAGACAAGAGTTAGGGATAACTCCCTTGACCACCTGAACACATAGCATCTACGTAGTTACCATATTCGCTAGGTTATCGAATAATGATTTGGTACTTTTGACGAATTTACCTTAACTCTGCCACACATTGGAAGTAACTTATTCCACAGACCACTGATATCGATCCTATTTTTTCAGCAGGAAATTCAAATAAAGTCCAGATATTTTCTGTCAATTTGCCGCTGAAATCAATAGAACAAATTGATGTTTGGATCTAATGATATCGAATAAAAATCATTAAATTGGTTTATTCCCTAAAAAAAGCAGAGTTAAGGCTTAGTTATTACTTAGATAGAATGGATGGTCGATAATTTGTATGTCAACATAGATATGCAATATCTCGAAAGGTTATAACCGGTCAAAAACTTTTTGAATATGTTTTAAATAGTCCCTGTCTTCGAATTAATGATTTATAGGAGTGATTTAAATGATAATTCAGAAAGTATCGACAAGAACTTGATAAAAATTGGAGAATGTGTCATTTTTTAATGAACGATTGGTTATTATGTGAGAAAGCCGGATATCATTCAAAGACTCTACAGATAAAATAATTATTACCCTATGAAAAGAATATTTATTCACGTGACATACAGTTGTAGGCAGTGTGCCGATTTTTCTGTAAAATCACAAATCTTAAAAAGTTATTGGATAGAAAATTCCATATCAAGGAATCCATTTTCCTATTGTACATAAAAATTTGACTTTGAATTTACAGCAAATTCGCGACACTATTCAAGTTGTGAAGTTTTGGATAAAATATATTTTTGGAGTTGGTATAGTGATCAAGAAAAGCAAAACTGGCAAAATTTCAATACCTATGTTATTGTTGATAGTTACGTTATTTTTTTATATTTTACCAACTAGTTCTGCAAGTGAAGATAATAAACAATTGAACGATTCTAAATATGATGAAAAGAACTGGCATGCTCCACTACCGGATTATGGGCCTGAGTTTTTTGACGAGATTAAAAAAAATCCACGATTTATAGCCAGTAGAGGGTCATTTCCTGAAACAACAAATAATGATGAAAACGTGGATTTTTTTTCGAATCCGGTTTATAAATGTTGGAGCAATATAACAGAAATAGATCAATTTTTTATCGAATTTGATGATATTATAATTGGTAATAGTTATGTGGGTGCGGGTTATATAATAATAGAATTGGAATCTGATTCTTCCGAAAAAGTGAATGGAACAACAATTGATGAAATATATAAGAGAATATATAATTACTGCGAACAGGAGAGTGTAAGTGAGGTACCTGTATTGTTCATGTGGTCACACATAGAAGAAGATCTACCATTACCGGATTACGGACCTGAGTCTTTTGAAGAAGCTAAGAAATTGTTTCCTGGATTCATAACTTCTCGAGGAACAATGCCTGTAATTATAGATGCTAATAAAAAAGAAGAATGGATAGATTTACTTATCAATTGTAGTCGATCACGTTCTCGCCCTGCAAGTATTAACCCGTATTTAATTGCATTCAGTGGTCCTGTTAACAGTTTTGGGGCTGACATTCATGGATATTTAATAGTAGGTTTTGAGCCATCCACCCCAGAAAAGGTAAATGAGTCAGTAATTGATGAGATATATCAGGTATTAGATGAACACTGTAAACAGAAAGGCATAAATGATGTGCCAGTGGTTTTTGCTTTTATAAGCATAACAGATGATTTAGCCCCAGCTGATGGACCAAATGCGAATGTAAGTAGTGATGCCAATTTATCAGAGAATGAAGAAAAGATTGTTGGTAATAAGACAATCAATAAAACGCCTGGTTTTACTTCAATAATGGTCATTTTAGGGGTTTTATCGTTACTGATCATCAAACGTTCATAACATAAATGCACAAGATCTATGGTTTTATTATTATATCGACCCTACCCTTTTTTTCACTCAAGCGGACTCATCTTTCTTTTTGTTCACTTTTTCCTAAAAGCCACTTTCTCCCCGCAATACTGATGCAGTTTTTTTGTTCCTCCTGCCTCACTTACCACTGTAAGCATAGTCAGAGGATCAAAAATTCGGGTCCCCATTATTGCAGTAATTCCTCTCTCGAAAAACGGGGCGGGATAGAGAGGCGCGCTTGGACCGAGCAGGACAATTTCCCTTGCTGCCCCCTGGAGGGAAAGAAGTTCATCGAAAGTCCTGTTGGCGAGAGTACTTGCACTGAGGATAATCACATCCGATGCAGGGAGGATTTCTCTGGCTTTCTCCGAAGGCAGGGTCCTGGTTTTAGGAGCTTCGATTTCACGTTTTTCAAGGACTGTGAGTTTATCAGTTATTTTCAGGATTTTAGGGACGAGAGGCCCGAAATAGCCTACCATTGCAACTCTGTCTCCGGGTTTTATAAGGTCAAGAATGTCTGTGTCGGAAACTGGGAAGTTTTTGAGTTCAAGGTCATGGAGCATGTGGGAAAACGCATTTGCGGTTGCAATCCCGACTGCAGCTTCAAGGGGATTTTCCGACAGAGCAAGTTCAAGCAATTTATCCACAGTTTTGCCTTTCAGAAAACCCGCAAAACCAAGAGCTGGGCAGCAGGAAAACTCATAAAGGGGGGTGCAGGCAACGCCTCCATAGTTTTCGGAAAGCAGGACTCCAGTATAGGCGAGCCCTATTCTGACGTCTTTTACTTCGATTTCTTCAAGGGCAGGGCCAAGGTCATTTTTGAGCGCACTTACAAGGGTGGGTAGAATTTCTGTTTCTTCATTTTCCTGGACTTTTGATCTTCCGGTTTGTTCTGTTTCTGACATGCTTCCACCTTTTATCTATTTCATTATCCCAAACCTATCTCACTATCTATCTCACAGCCTTTCGATCTTCGTTGTAAAGTCAAGAGGGTTTGCGTAATAAGGAGCGCTTATGACAATAATGTCGGCAAGAGGAGCGTATTCAGGAATCTTTTCTGCTTTGATCCCTCCGACTGCAAGTTCAAGTTTCGGGTTGAGTTTCTTAAGTTCGGGCCCTAGTTCTCGCAGTTCTTCCGGGGAAAGGTGGTCAAGGAGCATTATATCTGCCATTTCGGCATATTTGAACGCTTCTTCTCTCGATCTGGGTTCGATTTCTATCTTTTTCATAGCCCTGAGTTTTCCCAGTTCCCCGACGACTTCCAGATGGTTCTGGCTGAGCTGGATGGAGTCGCTGAGGGAGTTTCTGTGGATATCTCCTCCGCCTGCCCGGACGGCTTTAAGCTCAAATATCCGGGAGCCGGGATGGGTTTTCCGGCTTGTTGCAATAATAAGGTCAGAGTTTGTCTTTCGGCCTGCACCCATGAAAGAAGCCGTTTTTGTGGCAATTGCACACATAATAGAAAGGAAAGTCTGAGAGACCCTCCAGAATTTGAAAAGGAATTTAAGGTCTCCTTCGGCTTCCAGAATTGTGTCTCCGGGCTTGAAAGTCTCTCCGTCTCTGAAGAAATTCTGAACTTTCAGGCCTTTTCTTTCATAATACTCAGCCAGGTCGCCAGCGCAGGCACAGATCCCGTTTTCTCTCGTAAAAATCTTCATTTTTCCCCTGCCTTCAAGTTTGAGCAGTTCTGCACTTTCGTCCTGGTAGGGACAGTCTTCGTAAAAGTAAAGGTCAAAAAGGTCTATCATGTTTTGCCTCAAAAATTTCCTTGTAATTACTTTATTTTTATATTTTTATTGTCCCCGGATCTACCTTATTATCCTGGCATTTGAAGCCTTGAATACAGCATACGTTTCCCTGCCTGGTTCGAGTCCAAGCATTTCACATGAAGTCGGCGTAATCACTGCTTTTATTTCTGCATTCCCCATTTTCACTTCGACCACGACGAGGTGTTCTTTTTTGAAAACTCCTGTAACGTTTCCCCTTAAAATGTTCCGGGCTGAACTTTCCACAGTTTCTCTGGCAAGGATGATCTCTTCAGGGCGGATCGAAACTGCTATATCTTCCCCGGGCTCGGCGGGGTCTGAGGAATAGATTTCCAGGCCTTCGGCTTCAATTACTGTGAGTTTTCCTTCAAGAGCCTTTACCTTTCCTTTCAGCACATTGGTGCCCAGAAATTCGGCCACGAAGTCTGGAGAAGGCCGTTTGAAGACGGATTCAGGGTCTCCTGTCTGCATAACTTCCCCTCTTCTTATGACAACCACACGATTTGCGAGAGTCCAGACATCTTCAAAATCATGGGTCACATGCAGAACAGTGGTGCTATACTCGCTAATCGCTTTTTTTAACATCTCCCTGAGCTTTTCCCTTGTCCTTGCATCGAGGGCACTGAAGGGCTCGTCCAGGAGAAGCAGCTTTGGCCTGACTACAAGACTCCTTGCAAGGGCTGCCCTCTGCTTTTCTCCTCCACTAAGGGTAGCTGGTTTTCGGTACAGGAGCTCGCCTATCCCAAGAACTCCGGCAATCTGCCTTACTTCAGCTTCGATCTGCTTTTTGTCCCTCAGCTTTTTCCGGAGGGCATATGCTATGTTTTCGAAAACGTCCATGTGGGGAAAAAGCATGTGGTCCTGGTACACTATGCTTATCTGCCTCATGTTGGGAGGCAGGTCGGTAATATCTTTTTCTTCCAGGATAATCCGGCCTTTCTCGAGCCTGTAAAACCCTATTATGGTTTCGAGCAACAGGGACTTTCCGCTGCCTGTAGGGCCTATCAGCGCCAGATAATCTCCTTTTTCAGCTTTAAGCTCAATCCTGCTAAGTTCGAAACCCCCAACGTTAAGACAGAGGTCCCTGACCTCAAGGAAACTCACAGCCTGCCTCCTTCGAACCTCTCAAAGCTGAAGATTGCAAGAAAAGCAATTCCCATGAGCAAAATCCCGCTTGTGATTGCCATTTCCAGGTTCCCATAGGAGATGTTAAGGTAGAGGGTCACAGGCAGGACTTCAGTATGCATATACGAACCTCCTGCAAGGATAAGCACGGCCCCAAAAGCTCCTATGCAGCGGGCAAAGGTAATTACTCCCGAGGCAAAAAGCCCGCTTCTGGCCATGGGAAGAGTCACATACCTAAAAGTCTCAAATTCTCCGTAGCCGAAACTCCTTGAGACCTGTTCGTATCTTGGGTTGATGTCTTCAAACGTGGAGTAAATAACCCTTACAGCAAAAGGAAAAGCAACAAAAAACTGGGCAACCGCTATCCCAAGCCTTGTAAATGTAATCTTTATACCCAAAGCTTCAAAGTAAGGCCCGAGAAAACCGTGCCCGAAAAGGAGCAGGAGAGCAAGGCCCATAACCAGCTCCGGAAACGCCATTGGAAGTCCTAATACTGTTTTTATAAGGCCTTTTCCTGGGAATGAATAACGAGATAGAGCATAAGCTGTCGGGATTGAACAGCACATGACCGAAAGGGTCGAAGCTGATGATGTCAACATGGAAAGCTTCATAGAATAAAACATCTCTTCCGAAAGCAGGGCTGAGAGGATTTCCGAGGGTTTGAGGACAAAGAGCAAGGCTCCTATAGATAAAAAAAGCAAAAGTGTGAAAAAGAAGGCAAAGCCTATAGTTAGGTTCCTGAACCAGGAGTATTTCATGCCCTTAGCTTTTAAGCTGTCTGGAGCTCTTAAGATGTTCAAGGTTTTTAAGATTTCAGGGATTTTTAAAATTTCCAGAGATTTTAAGAATCGCATGGCTCAAAGCCCCATTTTTCCCAGATCTCTTCTGCGCCTTCTCCAGCAATGTAATTGTTGAATTCTTCTGCCAGTTCAGGATCTCTGGTGTATACGGAAACTGCTGTGGGTATGGTCTTTATTTTATTCTGTTCTTCAGGAATCGGGATAATATCGAGTTTTCCGCTGGCTTCGCCCCAGCTTGCCATATCTTCCCAGATTATTGCCGCATCCACTTCATCGGATACAACGTAGATAAGGAGTTGATTTACGGTTGCAGTTCTGACAATTGTGTTATTCTCAACTTCGGGAAGGATGCCTGCTTTTTCACAGATTGCTTCCGAGACTTTGCCTATCGCAGGCCCTTTTGGATCTCCGAGTGCCAATTTTACTCCAGGGTTTGCTAAGTCTTCGAGCCCACTTATATTTTTGGGGTTCTTATCCGGAACTGCAATAACCGGGATATGCAGGGTCAGGTTTGTCACGCTTTCATTGAAAACATAATTCCTGTCCATAGCTTGCCCGGTGTAATAGTAATCCCCTGGGATGAAGATATCACACTCTTTTGAAGTCAGGATTCCAAAGAGTTCGGCACTTCCTCCGTAGCGCACTTCGATATTTGCTCCGGTCTCGGTTTCAAAATTCGCAATCAATTCATTCATAGGTTTTATCAGCCCGGCGCCTGAACAAACCGTGATCTGTCTCCCCTCAAATTCTTTTTCCGCATCTCCAGAAACAGGGGTAGATTCTCCTTTCTCAGTACATCCTGAGCTAGCCAGGGTCATTGCCAGTACCATAATAAGTATGAATGTGCAGACTTTTCTCATTCAAAACCCTCTTCAGGTGGAATTTCAATGATATGTCTGAACATACATAACGGTTAATAAAGTTTTTTATAAAAATAATCTGTTAATGTATTATTTAAAAGTAGAATACGGCCAATGCTGCCTTCAGGGACTTAGTTCTCAAAAATAAGAAAAAAGACGTTTTCCTCTTTATTTAAAGTTCAAATATTCTCTGCCTATATTTCTCGAGTTCTTCAGCCCCTCCTTTCGAATTCCAACCTTCTAAAACCCGGTAGTAACTGTAAACATGGCGAATTATTTAAAACATGGCAAAAGTCCTTTTTGAGGTGCGGGAGATTTTTAAAAACATTTAATTTTCAGATACTGCAGAATCAAAGTTTAGGTTATTTTTCATAAACTATTCAAATTAACTTTGGATATTAAATAGTTACGGCTTGGAACAGTTCTTCGGAAGCAGCCCTTCTTCCTCCATTGCTTCTTTTATATCATCAGGTATTTCAATATGATTTAAAATAATTTTATCCTCATTACATTTTTCATTGTTGTTTTTTGATACTATTTTTTTTAGGTATAAACACATATAATTAACAATTTTATATTTACAAAGTTTATATTTTTCTAGGAATGAAAAAATATTATTTATAATTTTACTACAAATTGTTATAAATATATTATAAAGGTTTAGTTTTAAATTTTTCCATAAACGAGGAAATTTTTCAGGCTCAACATTATTTTTTTGTTTTTCCATATATTTTTGTGCAAATATTTTATAAAGTCTTCTGGGTCGTAATTTAGTCTTAAAGCAGAGTTGTTTATACCTAAAACACCTATGCTTATACCATACATAAAATAATTTTTCATCTATCCTAAAAGTATTATTTGGTTTTAGTATATTTATATGAGAATAAGATAAAATTATAGGTAACGATATAAACAAAGTTGTAGAAAGTATTATGACTGTGATTAACGTATTAAGTTCGTAAATATTAGGGTTGTTAGGATTGTTACTGGTCAAAACGGTACAGTAGGCATTCCAATAATCAATTAATGTATTAAGTTCGTCATAAGGACGGATGGTTTCTAATAATTCAAAGAGATTATGAATACTTAATGAGATCGTTACAAAAAATGTAAAGCAAACTAAAGAAAATAAAATAAATAGTTTATCGGCGAGTGTACATAAATCTCTTGAAAGAGATTCGATTCTGCTAAAAAGATCTTTTTCTTTATCAGTTAATTCTGATTTTTGTTTAGATGATATTAAGTCTTCGTACTTAAGTTTATAGTCCTTGTCATACACAATTTCCTGTACCCAAAGCTTATATGCCTCCCTATACTGATTGAGATATTGAGCTAAGTAAATCCCAAATAACGCAAAGAAAAACCCATAAAAAGCTAATATACGCATCATAGAATTCACCTGAACGCACATTTAGCCGCAAAGCTAGCTGCAAATTTAATGTACTGAAAATGAGAGCATGAAGGTGATCTAGAATACTCAAGTACAGTAAATTTATCTTCGAATTAAATCTCAATTTTGAGAATCTGTGTTAGCCTTATTATTGAAAAACGTCTCAACCCGACTCCAAAAGAGTGTGGTCATGATTAGCAAAAGTAGGAACACTTAGCCAAAGCACACTTTTGATGCGATTACAATCAGCAAAGTTGCGAACCCGAAGTATACATATTTCATACATGTAGCCATTCTAATTGTACCCATTGATCGTCCGTCTCCAAACTTCTTTTTCATTTCGGGCTCACTGAGAAATAATTTAGAGACATTCGTACTGTACTCAATTTTTTTCACAAGCTAACCCTTCAACTATTAAATCAATAAATAATGGTAAGTTATTCACAGCATACTTTGGACCATTTTTAAGATGCAGCATACTTTATTCCTTGGAATCAAGGACTTATTGTTAATGCCTTAGTATAAGGGTATATCAAGTATTTTCATGTAAACGCTGCTACTACGACTTAGCTCAACTAGTGATTTTTATATCACAGTCATCACTAGTATTGGCATTGTTCTACCGTAACTAAGGAGTTAAACTATATAAAATTTAACCATTTTATAACGATATATTATATTTAATTTATATCGTGAAAATCAAGAAGATTATTTACCAACGTTAAGTTAGCGGTCCCTCTTTAATTGATTTTATATTACTTTAAAGTAACTGAGATACCGGCTCTGTAGAAAGATTTTGAAATAAAAAATTTTCATAAATTTGAACTGAATAGTCAGATTTGGATATACATATCTCTTTTTAGTCCTTTTAGCCTAATTATAGATAGGTTTCCACAATGCCGAAATGTCATCCTCAGACCTTTTTCCCGTGTCTCTGCACGGTTTGAGCCACCCTACATCAAAAGAGTAAAAGCGTGAATATACACTCCACTGAAGACTCAATCATGAAAAATATCAATCACGGGATGGGAATTACCATATAGCCCTTAGTTATAATAAAGAATTATTAATATAGTGATAATTAGCAAAAGTATAGTCCCTATATATATAAATCTCATATATCTAGCCATTTTAACAATTCCCACTCCTTATTCACCTCGAATTATACCTCATTACCTAGTATTAATCTTTTTTTGTTAAAATACAGAATCTCTTGAGGAGAGACAGTATAATTTATCTAATAATGTTCCACTTGCAATTATAAATACATTTGTCTGGCAAAATAGCCATTATTCAGGCTCTTTGTTATTTGCGTGGGCAGTTTATAGTCGTCTCCAGAACAGAGATACATGCATATAATATTTGAAAAAATTATTACACAAAATCACATTCAAGTTCGATGTTTATCTCTCAGCTGTGGTCACTTCTCAGTTGAACAAATATTTTCAATCCATACAAAACTACGGAGAGCTATTTTTAATATTTTATCATAATCTTATTATATTTATCAGCTTCGTCTTGGGATTTGAGTCATTACCACTTATTTGATTCAAGAATTCCAAATTATAAAAGGAAATAAGTTACACAACATCTGCCCCTAACCCAAGTAGTCTCTGCTTGTATTTCTCGAATTCTTCAGCCCCTTTTTCCTTGGATATACTGCTCGCTTCGTAAATTATGTAGGACGGCAGCACTTTCATCCCCATATATTCAAAAATGCAGTGGGTTATTGCTTCGAGGTGCTTATTCAGGTCCCCATGCACTCCCCCCTCAGAATACATCTCTTTCGGAGCTCCGGTAGTTGTAACAAGCATTGAGGATTTCCCTTTGAAAAGTCCGGTATCGTAGGCACTGTTGGTAACCGGATTAAACCCGAACCCAGGCGCCAGGACGCGGTCTATCCAGCCTTTCATGATTGCAGGCATGGACGTGAAGTAGATAGGAAACTGAAAAATCAGAAGGTCAGCCCATTTTACTTTTTCCATTTCCTCCCTGATATCAGGCGCAAAAGCCCCTGTTTTTGAAGCCTTTATAGCTTCAAAGAATGGGTTAAAGACCTCCGAATTTTTCCTTTCAGGAAAATCCGAAGCTTTCAGAACAGGATCAAATTTCATCGCATAAAGATCGGAGAGTTTTACTTCATGCCCTTTCTCCTTCAGGGCCACAAGAGCTGTATCCTTTAAAGCGCCATTAAAAGATTTCGGTTCCGGGTGTGCGTAAACATAACAAATTTTCATTCTATTCCCCCCAAATTCTGTTTATAAATTCATTTCCCAGAATAAAAAAGTAAGGTTACAACTTTTTGAGGAAGCAGCAAACGAAAAATAACTCTTCTTGTCCCTAAAAATTAGCCCTCTTGAGCGCAACCGTTGCGCCGGTTGACCACCAACCGTTGCGCCGGTTGATCACGCCTATAGGGTTTTGGGGATAAGGCTCTTAAAATAATCCCACCGTATTCGGTCAAGCCTTTTTTCAAAAGGGTTGTGATCACGCCGCTTCCAGGGTTTTGATCAAACTTTTCTCAAAAGTTTGTGATCAAACATTTTTCAAAAAAAGTTTGAGGTCAAGCCTTTTTTGAAAAGAGTTGTGCCGCAACCGTTGCGCCGGTTGACCACGCCGTCTTCCGGTTTATTCGGCTAAATCAACCCTCCTGAGCGAGTTGAGAATGTAGTATTCTTGTCCTAAAATTAGTCCGCTTGAGCGAACGGAGTGAACGAAACGGACAGCGTACTCCCGAGGCGCAATTCGGGGCGCACTGCAGAGCCGCAACTCTGCGGTTAGAGAACTCCTTTAGTGCTCTTTACCTCGCTACCTTCGATTTTTACAGCCCGCTTCATGGCATAGGCAAAAGCCTTGAAGAGAGCTTCGATCTTGTGATGATCGTTATCACCATAGACGCTCGCATGGATGGTAATTTTTGCGTTTGAGGCGAGTGTTTCGAAGAAATGTTTTACAAGCTGGGTACTGAACTGTCCTACCTGAGGGGCTGCAAACTCAGCTTTCAGGACAAGATAACTGCGCCCGCCTATATCCAGGGCAACCTCGGCAAGGGCTTCATCCATTGGAATTCTGGCTTCCCCATAACGGGCAATACCCGCCATATCTCCGAGCGAATCTGCAAGTACTTTTCCGAGAACTATTGCTGTGTCTTCGACCAAGTGGTGCTCGTCCACATGAAGGTCACCATCCGCATGTACCTTAAGATCGAACTCTGCATGCCTTGCAAAAGAAGTAAGCATATGGTCAAAAAATCCGACTCCTGTATTTATATCTGCAATCCCTGTACCGTCAAGGTTCAATTCAAGCTGGATGTCGGTTTCCTTTGTCTTGCGGGATATTCTGCCTGTTCTCATATAGCATCACATTCTCTTTAAATTTATAAATACTTTGTATCTCTTTGCCTGCTAATCTCGGGTCTCCAGTCTTCTCGGAAAATGAGAAAGCGATTAATTTAGAAAATGACTATTGAAGTGATTTAAAAAATGACTATTGAAGTAACGAGTAATGTAAAATACCACTGTCAGAGAATGCGGACTCCTAATCATTATGCAGGGTTGCCTAAGTCAACTTCAGTGACTCAATTATGCACAACTGATTCAATCATGCAGGACTGTCTCAATCGCAGCTTCAAGTGTGAACCTGCCTGTGTAGAGAGCACTGCCTACCACAACTCCTGCTGCTCCGGTTTCCTTCAGAACCTGTAAGTCTGACAGAGAACTCACTCCTCCGGATGCGATTACAGGAATACTGACAGATTCCACAAGTTCTTTTGTAGGGACAGGATTCACTCCCTGCAGAAGACCTTCACTATCGATATTTGTAAAAAGAAAGCTGCCTGCACCCAGTTCCTCAAACTTCCTGCCCATTTCCACAGGAGTTTGTGCACATTCCTCAGTCCAGCCTTTGATCGAGATTTTCCCGTTTTTTGCGTCCAAGGCAACAGTTATGCGTTCGTTCCCAAAGGTATTGGAGAGCCGTTTTACAAGTTCTGGATTCTGAAGCGCAGCAGTTCCGAGAATCACCCTCGAAACCCCGAGCTCAAGCAGAGAAGCAGCATCTTCAAAGCTCCGAATGCCTCCTCCGACCTGAATCCGTATTCCATTTTCTCGGTGCGTATTGACTATCTTTTCAATTATAGGGGCGTTTTTGCGCTCTCCTTCAATTGCTCCGTCCAGATCTACAAGGTGCAGGGTCTTTGCCCCTCTTCTAACCCAATCAAGAGTAACTTCAATAGGATCTTCAAGAGTTACCATTTCACTGCCAGGTACTCCCTGCACAAGCTGCACGCATTTTCCGCCCCTCATATCCACTGCAGGAATCACTTCAAAAATCAAAGCCACATCTCCTATAAGCCTTTGAGAAATTTCCTTTAGCTTGTCTTTTCTGAACCATCATTTTTTGGTTTTTTCCATCAAGGCATTATTCTTTCGATTGGGACAACAAGAACGTCCCGTGCACCAACCTTCTTCAACTTATTTACAATGGTAAAAATGAGGTCTGCATCCACAACAGCGTGAACTGCAAGAATGGATTCCCCGGGCAATTTGCTAGACTCAACCTTCATGACTGTTGGACCTGACATCCCTGGCAGGACCTCTTTTACTGCCTTAAGGGAAGACTCGGGAACATTCATCATAAGATAACGCCGCTGTTTTGCATTGAGCACACTTTCGAGTGCAGTTTTGATGTCCAGAATTTTGTCCTTTGTCTTGAGGCTTTCTTTGTTTGCGATCAGGTAGACTGTAGAAGAAAAAACAGTATCAATAGCTTTTAAGCGGTTTATCATCAGAGTGGTCCCTGAACTTGAGATATCCACAATCGCATCCGCAATCCCCACATGCGGAGTCATTTCACAGGCACCGCTAACCTTTATGATCTCAACGTTGACTCCAAGCCTTTTGAAGTACTGGTTCGTAATTTCCGGAAACTCAGTTGCAATTTTTCTACCTTCAAGATCCTGAGCTTTTTGAAAATCCGAATCTTGAGGGACAGCCAGAACAAGGCTGGCTTTTCCAAAATTCAGATCCAGAAGAGCTTCAACCTTTGCTCCTCTTTCTGTAATAAGATCTATACCTGTAATACCAACGTCTGCAGCCCCGTCCTGCACATACTCAGGGATATCAGCGGCTCTGGCAAAAAGAATATGGATATCCGGATCTGTCGTTTTTGCAAAGAGTTTTCGACTTTCAGCTCCTCCACTGATTGGGAGCCCTGCATCTTTGAAAATAGAGATTGTGGGTTCATAAAGGCGCCCTTTATTGGGTATTGCAATTCGAATCATTTAATATTGCCTCTTAAGTAATCTGCCAGGAAATTTTTCCCTGCTAAACTCATTCAAGTAAAAGCGTTTATCCAGAATACTCTAGTATAATATAGACTTCACGGTAAGTAAAGAGATCAGTTTTTAAAAAGTCAATTACTTATAGTAATGAAATCATAGGAAAAATTATATAACCCTGGTAATTTAATAGAAAAATGGTTCTCAAGTCATATATAATAATATTGTCATAACGATATCGGAATTATTCAAAATAATAATAGTAATAATAATAAAAATAATAAAAATACAGTTAGATAGCAGTAGATTGATGATACTACAGACCGAAATATAGTAAACTGATAACACAACATTTACTAGTAAAACTATTATAAATTTTGAAAAAAGAGGATCCAAATGGCCCGAAACATCAAAGTGGAAGAGCTCTTTCAAACCCCCATTGAGAAGCAGCAGATAGAGCTTGTGGAACGTAAAGGGATAGGGCATCCTGACAGCATATCGGACGGATTGGCCGAAGCCGTAAGTCGTGCACTATGCAAGGAATATATAAGCAAATGTGGAACTGTGCTCCATCACAATACTGACGAAACCCAGATTGTAGCCGGAAGGTCTAGCCCCAGGTTTGGGGGCGGAGAAATGCTGCAGCCTATATATACGCTGCTGGTAGGCAGGGCAACAAAGGAGTTCGAAGGGATCGAGTTTGCCACCGAATCTGTTGCTCTTCAAGCTGCTAGAGGATACCTTAAGAATACCCTTGCAAACATGGATCTCGAGAGAGATGTGATAATGGACTGCAAGCTCGGGACAGGGTCCTCAGACCTTAGGGATGTCTTCAAAAGAGACCGAATCCCAGTAGCAAATGACACCTCATTTGGAGTTGGGCATGCACCGTTTTCCGAGCTTGAAAACATTATATACAATACCGAGAGGAGACTGCTCACAGACCTTAAGACACGTATGCCTGCAATAGGAGAAGATATAAAGGTCATGGGGCTCAGGGATGGAGACGATATATCCCTTACAATATGCAGCGGCATGATAGGGAAATACATCGACGACCTGGACAGCTATATAAATATGACTCAGGAAATGAAGACTTATGTCGAGGAACTCGCAACCCAGTATACTGAACGCGATGTGAAAGTCTACATAAACACTGGAGATGACCTGAACACAAGTTGTGTTTTCCTCACAGTTACAGGTACTTCAGCTGAGATGGGAGATGATGGTTCAGTAGGACGTGGAAACCGCTGCAATGGACTGATTACACCAAATAGACCTATGAGTATGGAGGCAACCAGCGGAAAGAACCCGATTAACCATATAGGTAAAATCTACAATCTTCTCTCGACCCAGATGGCTCGCGATATTGTAAAGCAGGTTCCAGAAGTCCAGGATGTTTATATCAGGTTGCTTTCCCAGATAGGAAAACCAATTGACCAACCGCTCGTGGCAAGTGCACAGATTATCCCCACAGAAGGCACTTCTTTTGCAAATATCAAAGCCGAAGCCGAAGTTGTCATTGATGACTGGCTTTCCAATGTGACAAAGATTACCGAAATGGTAATTAAAGGAGAATTAAATACTTTTTAAGAAAATAAAAATGTCGAGAGGAACCCTCAGGTTCTTTTCACAATATTTTTACTTTATAATTTCCCGTGGCTATTTTGAAAATTAATTACTCGTATCTGCTTTTATACTCCATATTGTGGCATGAGCTAGTACATCGGATTATTATAAAAATGCGTTAATAAGCCATTCCAGCGTAAAACATATATACCATCACCATATATGAGATGGTGCACTCAAGCAGTGCAGCACTGGATCAAGATACATTGTCCCGCCTTAACTCAGTGGTAGAGTGCGCGGCTGTAGTTCGGCTCGTACGGGAAAAATTACCCGTACATTTCCGCGCAGGCACCGCGATGTCCCCGGTTCGAGTCTGGGAGGCGGGACCTAAAACATTTGCCAGAACCGAACATTCCAACGGGAACATATATATATTAAAAAAGCGTTTAAGTTTTGCTCGCAACGCGGGCAAAAAACAGCAGCAAAAGAGACCGAAGTGTCCGGATAGTGTAGAGGCCTATCATGGAGCCCTGTCGAGGCTCCGACCCGGGTTCGAATCCCGGTCCGGGCGCTTCTTTTTTTCACACCACCAACTTTTTTAATTTTTTATGAAGAAATATAAATTAATGACATTAATTTTTCAAAACCTGACCTAATGCTTTTTACTTTATGACTTATTGCTCATTATTATAACCTTACTCTTGCCATTTCATCCCCTACTCATCTAGAATCTTGCTTTTACTCTAATTTGATCCAGCTATTCGGAATAATTTAATTCATCGTATGTAGTGATCTTTTAGAATAGAGGGAGAAGGTATGGTGCCATCCCAGGATCTTGGATGAAATGACAGTGTCTCTGAACTACTATTTTGTAATGCTTGAAGAGTTTTTTATTCTGAATCATAAAATGAAAGAAGAAACGTTAAAGACAGAGTGGAAAAAAGCCAGACAATAAGACCTTTATGCACAAAGCCAGAACTAACTTGCATGACAGAGCTAGAATTCAGCATAAAACAGACCCTTGAAGAAGCAGGAACTGATGCTTATCTCATGACAGGGAATCTTCATAATTCCGACATTTATTATGTAACCCATTTCCTGGCTTCCGACGATTTCACGTACCTTCAAACAGGAGCAGGAGAAGAAGTACTTTTTATTTCGGAAATGGAAAAAGGGCGAGCTAAAATAGAGTCAAGAGTTTCGTCAATAAAGACAACTCAAGACCTGGGCTACAGGGAGAAGATGAAGGAGAAAAAAGATCCTTCTATCGCCTATGCAGCCTGCCTGTCTGAACTGCTTGCGGGAGAAGGGATAAAGAAAGTTGCAGTGCCTTACGATTTTCCAGTCTTCTACTCAAACTACCTCAAAGAAGCAGGTTTCTCAACAGTACCCATAAAAAGCCCGTTCAGGAAAATCAGGAGCTTAAAAAAACCAGAAGAGCTTGAAGCCATAAAATATGCCCAGATGGCTGGAGAAAAAGCTATGGAAGCCGCAATAGGCCTGATAGCAGGAGCAGAGGAAAGGGATGGCCTTCTTTATCATGAAGGGGAAGTACTGACAGGAACTAAAGTGCTTTCGGTCATAGATCATACTCTGCTTGACTATGGGTGTGAGGCTGAAGAGACTATTGTTTCATGCGGCAAAGATACAGCAAATCCTCACGGAACTACAGATGGCCCTCTGAGTGCAAATGCCCCAATTATCCTGGATATTTTCCCGAGAAGCAAGAAAAAACGTTATTTTGCGGATATGACCCGCACTGTCCTGCATGGAGAAGCTTTGGAAGAACTCAAAAAAATGTATGAGACTGTGCTTGCAGCGCAGAAAAAAGCGCTTGAGATGATTAAGCCAGGAATGCAGGCAGCTGAGGTGCATAATGCTGTCTGTGACGTCTTCGAAGCACATGGTTATGATACCTACCGAAGCGGGGCAAAGGTCGGATTTATTCACTCCACTGGCCATGGAGTTGGGCTTGACGTACATGAGCTTCCAAGTGTCGGAGAAAATGGGGTTTTACTTGAGGCAGGCAATGTGATTACTATCGAACCTGGCCTATACTATCCTGAAATAGGAGGAATACGACTCGAAGATATGGTCCTGGTCACTGAAAACGGATGTCAGAATCTCACAGGACTGGAAAAGAGATTTGTATTATAAAAGATACAATTTAAGAGGTTTATTATATTTCAATTATATTCCATGAGCAATAGTATAACCGCTTAAAATGAAGACAACTTGCTAAAATCGAAAATATACGGATTACAGTCGAATAAGCTCCAGACAGATTTCATTATTCAATAAATGTCAATTATCCTATTGTATTCCAGTAAGAGCTCAATAAAATCGTCTAATAATTAATAAAATCATCCAATAATTCCAATAGTATTCCAATAAAATTATTCAACAGGTAGTAACATGACCGATAATATACATAATAAGCAAGAGATCCTTGAGAAATACAGGGAGGCAGGCAGGATCCTAAAAATTGTCAGGGCTGAAGCCGTGGAAATGGTCAGGGTCGGAAACCCTCTGCTGCAAGTTGCGGAATTTGTAGAAAACCGAACTATAGAGCTCGGAGGCAGACCTGCTTTCCCCTGTAATATTTCAAGAAATCAAGAGGCTGCTCATGCAACCCCAAAAGCAGGAGATACTGACGTATTTGGAAAAGATATGGTTAAGCTGGATCTCGGGGTCCATGTGGATGGATATATTGCAGACTCAGCTGTGACTGTTGACCTGTCAGGAAACTCTGACATTTTAAAAGCCGCCGAGGAAGCTCTTGCTGCAGCCATTGATCTTGCAAAGCCAGGGATTACTACAGGAGAAATCGGGGCTGCAATCGAGAATAGCATCCGCAGTTATGGACTGAACCCGATAATGAACCTGACAGGTCACGGGCTTTCCAAGTATGTAGCTCATGATGAGCCTGCTGTTCCTAATCGGCATGTGGAAGGAGGAGCAGTTTTAAAAGAGGGAGACGTGCTTGCAATCGAGCCCTTTGCAACCAATGGAGCTGGTTCTGTCCATGATGGAAACTGGGCCGAGATATATAGCCTTGTAAGGAAAAAACCGGTCCGTATGCCTGCAGTGCGGAATGTCCTGAAACAGGCTGAAGAATACAGGGAATTGCCTTTTGCAAAACGGTGGCTCGAATCCAATAGGCTTGAATTCGCATTACTCCAGCTTGAAAAAGCAGGAATTCTTCACTCCTATCCCGTACTTCTCGAAAGTGCAGGCGGGCTTGTAGCTCAGGCTGAACATACTATAATAATAACTCATAATGGTTGTGAGGTTACAACAAAGTAAAACCTGAAAAATAAATTGAAATAAGAGTTGAAGATTAAGCAAAATAAAACCGGAAATAGAGAAGAAAGGCTCTGTAGAAAACCTATCTATATCAGATGAAAGAGGCTGAAAAAAGATAAGTATATCCAGATCCGGTTGCTCAGTTTAAATTTATGGAAATTCATTATTTCAGAGGATTTCTACAGAGCCAGAAGAAAAAGAATATAAAGGTTAACAAAAAGCCAAAAGACTAGAAAAGATATGAATGAGTTAAGAGCTTTGAAACCATACAATCTTCTTTTAACCGGTTTTCTGTTAATAATCCTTCTTGTGCCTGCTTTCTGGCAGAGTACTTTTACTGCTTGTCTTTGTGCCCCAATAAACCACACTGGAAAGGAATGAGCTTACAGCATGGAAAAGGAAGCGATGAGCAGAAATGTAGAAAACAAAAGCAAAAAAGAAGGAAATAAAACTTTAGCTGATGGAGAAACCGCAGAAACCCGAAAACCCTTCGGTTCTTTCAAAGACATCTTTACACAACTCTACAAGAGTCCAAAAAGTTAATCTGGTTTTAAAGATATTCTGAAAAATATGCTTATTGAACAAATTCAACTTGAAAATGGGTGTGCTCTTGGCCTTCGCTTTGAAATGCAAAAATATCCTCTTCTGGTTATAAGGGCAGAGAAAGGCTTCCTTATGTGCGGATACCTCAATGTAAATGCTGCAGATGCACTTGGGGATACGGCAGCAAGGGTAAAAGGCGTACAGAATTTTGAAGATGTGCTCAAAGCCCAGATTGTTGAAGTTACTCAATCAGCCAGGGAACTTGGGGTCGAACCCGGAATGACTGGCAGGGAAGCTCTGGAAAAAATGTTTTAAAAAAGGTTAAGAGCCTGTCTTAAAATTCAGTCTCATTCGTATTCACCCCATTAAGAATGGAATAAAAAATTAACGCTGTAAAAATAAGAAAATTTTTTTAAAAATACAATCGAATTTCTCGATTTTATACCCTTTATTCAAAACATCCTATCCTTCACAGACACACAGAGCCTACATGTTTATACTGTTATTTTATATGAATAGAGATCTATATAATTTAATTATTTTAAAGTATAAAGGGGGGAAGTAAAAGTACGGAAAGTAATTTGTGCGGACTGTAAAACGCGTGATATGTCATATAAAAAAATGGGAAATACCTTTGTCCCACCTGTTTTATTGAAAAAGCCAGTGTGGTAGTCACCGTGTAAAAACCACTGTTTTCGACCCCTCTTCAACGAGAAGGAGTCTCAATCCTTCCGCCATTTTTCCTGTGTGTGCAGATGTTGCTAGTTGAGTGGAGGGCATGGACCATCATATTTCAACGACCTGTCTTCAACGACCTCTCCAGATACGACCAATAAAATTCCACTATGTTTCCATATAGAAAGGCTTTAATTTCTAATTACTGTATTATCAATATGAATAATGAAGTTTTGAAAACCGATTGTCATAATTGTGGCTATACTGACATTTGCCACATTCAAAGAGGAAACTATTACTGCCCTTCTTGCTTCATCGTCCAGAATTCAATACCGGAAACGTTCCTCGTCCAAAGCCCTTATCGATCCACATGCATACTGCAACCTATAAACATAAAATATAAGTGACACAATATAAAAATGAATATGGTCAATGTGATGTATCGAAAGGGGGAAGTACCGATATACATAATTATCAAGCAAGTAGCAGCTGTTAAAAGCGAGTCTGATATCAAAAAAGAGTATTCGCTGTTAGAAACCAAAAGTGAATCTTGAATATAGAAGAATATTTAACCTGGGTCAGAAAAGTTATCGAAATTGCGACCGCAGAAAAGGAAAAAGTGCCTTTCATATGGAACTGGGAAGCGAAGTTAACCTCACGAACCCGGATGAAAACGAAATATAGCACTTGGTAAATTAAATACGCAATCAAAGTTTTGAAAAAGTTACTGGTGTCCTGCTTTGAAAGAGACCTTTCCTGTATCTCCGGTCACATAGGGTTTGTATCTCCAGGGAGAATTCAATAGTTGTATTCTGCAACATTGATATTTTTATCTAGTATTTAGGAAGTCTCAATTTCTGTCTTTCAGTTATACTAACCGACTTTACTTTTAAAAAATAGTCACGTTATTGAGCATATCCTGACATTTCAAAGATTAATTACTACTACCAAACCATCAGTTACTTTTAATAACTACTTTCGCGTTTGACGCAGGGAATTTTATATTTATTTCCGCACCGTTATGGTACGGATATCATTTCGAGTTTATAATTATCAACCTATTCCGGATCACCAATGTTATACGCTTTTGAACTCTCTGGAGAACATGAAGAACTGCCCGCTGCCGAAGTTTTTGCCTGCCTCAAAATCGAGGGGCTTGATTTCCGGCCTCATATTATGATTGACCAGTGTCTTGTTGTGGAAATAACTGGTAAAGAAGAGGGCGTGGAAAAAATCCTTCGAGACACGATAACTGACAGGCTGGCAATGACCCACCATATCCTGAAAGTTATAGGAATTACCGAAAATACTTCGGGTGCAATACTGAAACTTGCAGAAGCTTTTGATTCATCGGGATACATAAGGGAAGGACAAAGTTTTGTGGTAAGAGCAAAGCGAATCAAACATCACGTGGATTTTCCGGGCGAGTTTCTGGAACAAAAAATCGGAGGATGCATTTACAGGAAAGGCTTCAGGGCAAACCTGAAAAACCCTGATATTGAATTCAGGGTAATTCTTAGTGAGAAAGCCGTGATAGGAACTCTCCTGTCCTCTGTTGACAGAAGCGCGTATGAAGCCAGGACTCCCCAGAATAAGCCATTCTTCCATCCTGGCGTCCTTATGCCCAGGGTCGCACGCGCCCTCACAAACCTGTCAGGAATAAAGCCAGGAGAACTTATTCTAGACCCCTTTTGCGGCACTGCTGGGATTCTTGTTGAAGCCGGGCTTGTAGGAGCAAAGGTTATAGGAATTGATGCCCAGGAAAAGCTTGTTAAGGGCGCCCGCATGAACCTTGAAGCCTTTAAACTGGATTATGTCTTGATGGAAGGAGACGCCTGCAGGATGCCATTTAAAGATGCCACAATAGACGCAGTTGTTACCGACCCCCCATATGGCAGATCAGCAGCAATCCTTGCCGAATCCCTAGAAACGCTTTATTCCTGCGCCCTTGAGGAAATCGAGCGCATACTTAAGCCCGGAGGTATTGCAGTTGTAGTTTCGGATAAAACTGCATCGGAGTACGGAGAAAAAGCAGGGCTTAAGGTTCTTGATATATATATCCAGAGAGTACATCGAAGCCTTACCCGGACAATAACTGTTTTTCAGAAAAGCGCTTTTTAAGAGTTTTTTTACTCGTGAGAGATCAGTTCTTCCAGCACTTCTGCCATAACCCTGTGCCTGAGGATATGTTTCTGATTCTGCTCACCTGCTCTTCTGATAGAATAATCATCGTCGACCCATCCTATTTCGTCTCTGTAATTTACTTTCATAAGGGTCAATCCATAGGCAGGAGCAGGTTCAATTCCTTCTTCATAAATATCCGGATTGAGCATTTGGAGCAGCCAGTCATTATCACGTACGCCATTCCCTATCATAGAGAGAGCGGTTACGATTTTCCTGACCATATTCCAGAGAAAACTGTTCCCAATAACATCGATTTTAATAAGTTCTCCGTCTACACGGGCATTGACTACTTCGAGTGTACGAACCGTACTTTTTTCTCCATTTGTCCTTGAAAAATTTTCAAAGTCATGCGTTCCGAGCAGCAGTTTTGAAGCTTCTCTGATTCTGGAGATATCATACTCTCTCCCGCTCATTACGTACCTATAATGTCTGGAAACTGCAGCTCTCCGAGCATCAAAGCTTAGGGGTACTTCAGCGTGAGACCAAGCCCAGATTCTTGACGGGAGTTCGGAATTTATTACCCTTGGAATCGCCAGGTTGGGTTTATCTGTATCAAAAGCGACAACTTGCTCAAGCGCATGAACCCCAGCATCGGTCCTGCCTGCAGAGGTATAATTCGCAGACTTGGGGCTTTCTATTATCCCGAGTTTTCGAAGAGCCTTGAAGAGTTCTCCCTCTACAGTCTCCACATTGGGCTGGATCTGGGAGCCGTGAAACTCGGTGCCTATGTATGCAAGTTTTAAAGCAACTCTCATACGAATCTCTACTTGACTTTTTTCTTATAATAGACTTCTTTTACAATCAGCAGGACTACTATAAAAACGCACCCTAAAAGGAACCAGATTCCGGGGTGAAGAGAAAGAGTATCATAAAGCCCATGAAACCCACCTGTATGAGCAAACCCTTCTGGTGGGATAGAAGAAATCTCCTGAATAGAATTTAAACCATCAGGTGCGGATATCGGGACTTCAGCAGCTTCCTGAGTTGCGCCAGTTTCGAGCTCAGAGGAGAGGTTTCTTGCTCCGGCTTTCAAAGGTTCGGAAGTTACATTCATAACTACATTTTCGGATACCTGCTGGTCAGGAGCTATTCTCGGGCTGATATTACTGCTTTCATTAATTCCCATAGCCATTTGCTCCAGGGAAGATTTGTCAGGTGTTTCCATCATCCCAGATTTCAAAGGAGCAGCCGCATCAATGACCCTTTTTGCCTGCATATAGGCTGAAAAATACTCTATCCCTGCGGTTGCAAAAAAGGCAGCTCCTATTACCCCAATATACTTCTGAAGCAGACTTATTATAGAGGGCTTGTCCATCGAACTTTTCGAAGGAACGAGAACAATGAGTTTTTCCACAGACTCGTAAATCTTTACCTGCCGCCCTTTCTGGCTCCATTTTATCTGTTTGACCTTTATAAGATCGGACTCTATAAGGGAGTCAAGATTATACATGACAGTAGTAAGAGGAAGCTCCAGCTCCTCTGCAATACTGGTTGCAGACATGCCTTTATTCCCAAGCAATTCGAGAATTTTTAATGATGTCTCATTGGAAAGAACCTGAGTGATCTTTCTGGATTCATCATTTACTTGGAGAATGCGCACCCTGCCGCCCTGCTCCACCTGTTCAAACCCCTGTGGTAATTTGCCAGCTTCCAATAAGCCATCCCGATCTTCAAGCCCGTCCATATTTACTTCCTGGATTAAAAACCTGTCTATTTTATTTAGTACATACTCCAGTTTGCGCGAATCTTAATATAAACTTTTATTTTATGGCTCGATATACATCCGCTACTACATTTATATATATAATCCAGACCTTAACTTTAAATATAACATTGTACATTCTTATCTAAATTTTTCTGGTGCCAATTATGATCACAAAACAGCAGGTTCTAGACTTTCTGAATAATTACGACTTAGAAAACCTTACAATTGCGACAGTCTGTTCTCATTCAAGCCTTCAGATCTTTGATGGAGCTCGAAAGGAAGGCTTCAGAACTCTGGGAATCTGCGTTGGCAAACCTCCTAAGTTTTATGAAGCATTTCCCAAGGCAAAGCCTGACGAGTACCTTATTGTCGAAAACTATGACGATATAATGAATAAGGCTGAGGAACTTAGAAAGAAAAACACAATTATTATTCCACACGGTTCATTTGTTGCTTATCTTGGTACGGACAATTTTGCAGAACTAGCTGTGCCTACTTTCGGAAATCGGGCTGTGCTCGAATGGGAGTCAGACAGGAATAAAGAACGGGAGTGGCTACTCGGAGCAGGCATCCACATGCCAGGAAAAATCGATGACCCTCATGATATCAAAGGGCCTGTAATGGTCAAGTATGACGGAGCAAAGGGAGGAAAGGGCTTTTTTGTCGCAAAAACCTACGAAGAGTTCGATGGACTCATAGACCGAACTCAGAAGTACACAATTCAGGAATTTATCACCGGAACCCGTTATTACCTGCATTACTTTTATTCCCCGATCCGAAACGAGGGATACACTTTAAGTGAGGGCAGCCTTGAACTCCTGAGTATGGATCGGAGGGTAGAATCCAATGCCGATGAGATCTTCAGGCTTGGCTCACCCAAAGAACTCGTAGAAGCAGGCATCCGCCCGACATATGTAGTCACCGGAAATATACCACTGGTAGCAAGAGAATCATTATTGCCCCTTATTTTCTCTCTTGGAGAACGGGTAGTTGAAGAATCTCTAGGCCTTTTTGGCGGGATGATCGGGGCTTTCTGCCTTGAAACCGTATTTACAGATACGCTTGAGATTAAGGTATTTGAGATCTCTGCAAGGATTGTTGCAGGGACAAACCTTTACGTTTCAGGCTCCCCCTATGCAGACCTTATACAGGAAAATCTATCTACTGGACGGAGAATTGCCCAGGAAATCAAACTGGCAGCTCAGACGAACCAGCTCGATAAAATAATATCCTGAATAGATAACCCCATAGGGTTCTGGAAATCTTTCAGAAATTGATAATTCAGGGTTGAACAAAATTCTCAACCTCTGGATTTTACAGGCTTTAGTTCATTAAAATTTAGTAGAATACCAACCTCATTGAATATTTTAGAGATCAGATCCTTAATTCTTCTTGATAATATGATGATATTTTCTTGCCTTCTCAAGCCTTATGAATTTAAAAACTAGAGTTATATTTAATTCAGAAGAAGTAAATCATTTTAAATAGTTGTCATCTTGATACTATCAAGTACTGGAAGTTTAAAGCACAGAGATCAGGCCGATTTATGGGGAAATTCCTAGATTACTACATGTAAAAAATCAATTGATAAATAAACTAATAAACTAATTTTTATGGATTTGTTAGGGGGAGTTAGGAGTAAAATGGTTGAAATTGTTAACCAATTTAATTATCATCCCAGAAAATAATTTAAATATTACCTGTAATACTTCACCCCTGTGAATGCAGCTAAGTTGCAGGTTGTAAGAATTTTAATAACAACATTGAATTACAGCAAAAGACTGGTGATGTTATGAGAGGAAGAGCTTGGAAATTCGGAGATGACGTGGACACAGATGCAATAATTCCCGGAAGGTACCTGATTTACAATACCCCTGAAGAGCTTGCAAAGTACACGTTTGAAGGCGTACGTTCCGAATTTGCAAAAAATGTTCACGAAAATGATATCGTGGTTGCAGGAAACAATTTTGGTTGCGGCTCCTCACGCGAGCACGCTCCCCTTGCCCTTAAAGGGGCAAAAGTAGCCTGTGTAATTGCAAAGTCTTTTGCAAGGATCTTTTTCAGGAATGCAATAAATATCGGAGTTTCTGTCCTGGAATGTCCTGACACTGACAAAATCAATGACGGGGACGAGCTTGAAGTAGATCTTGCGACAGGAGTTATCGTAAATAAAACAAAAGGTGAGACCTACCAGGCAACTCCCCTCCCTGATTTCGTGCGTGAAATCGTGGACGAGGGAGGGCTCATAAAATATACCAGGAAACTGGTCTCTGAGCGCCAAGAAACAGAAAATTAGTCCTGAAACTGTCCTGTCCACATTTGATATCTCGCAAAAATGGCAAAGTTTGCCTGCAAATTTAAAAGGAGTATAAATATGACGCAGTACAAGATTCCGGTCATCCCGGGCGACGGGATAGGCCCAGAAATTATCGCCGAAGGCAGGAAGGTCATAGATGCCGTTGGCGAAAGATTCGGTTTTGATGTAGAATGGATTGAATACCCTCATGGAGCAGACCATTACCTTGAGACGGGAGAACTGATTTCGGAAGAGACCTTAAAAGAATTATCAGAATATCCTGCCATTTACCTTGGTTCGGTCGGAGATCCAAGAATTGCTCCTGGCATTCTTGAGAAGGGAATCTTATTAACTGCACGCTTTTACTTTGACCAGTATATTAATCTCCGCCCTATAAAACTCCTTGAGGGAGTCTGGACTCCACTCAAAGATAAAACCTCAAGAGACATCGATTTTGTAGTTGTCAGGGAAAACACCGAGGACTTCTACATAGGAATCGGTGGCAGAGCAAAAAAAGGAGAGAACAAAAACCTCCTTGAAGTCAAGCGAACACTCTATTCAGCAAAATTCGGGCTTGATATTGAGACTGACAGCGAAGAAATAGGGTACCAGATAGGTCTTATCTCCAAAGAAGGCACAAGAAGGATTATCGAGTACGCTTTCGATCTTGCTGGGAACCGAAAAAAACACGTTTCGTCAGTTGACAAGGCAAATGTGCTTTCCGATATCTACGGCTTCTGGAGAGAGGAATTCAACGCAGTTGCAGCAGCCCATCCGGACTTTACCACGGACTTTAACTTCGTTGATGCTATCACTATGTGGTTTGTGAAAAATCCTGAATGGTTCGATGTGGTTGTAACCCCGAACATGTTCGGAGACATAATAACTGACCTCGGAGCCATGATCCAGGGCGGGCTTGGTCTTGCTCCAGGCGGAAACATTAACCCCAAAGGCACAAGCATGTTCGAACCCATTCATGGCTCTGCCCCGAAGTATAAAGGCCAAAACAGAGTTAATCCTATTGCCACAATCTGGGCAGGCGCGATGCTTATAGAACAGCTCGGTGAAAAAGATGCTGCTGACATGGTAGTGAGCGCAATCCAGAAAAATATCCTGGATGGCAAAGTCAAAACCTATGACATGGGTGGCAGGAGCAGCACCTCAGATGTAGGGGACGACATTGCAAGGATAATTAAGGGAGAATGAAGTAAAAACTCCCTTTCCTAAATTTTCTTTCTCGATGTCTACTTCTCATGGGCTTTAACTATACTTTTTTCTTCATAATCAGGATAGAATCGCCGGAGTTCTTCGACTCACTTTTTAAAAATTAAGTGCCATCTTTGACAGTTCTTTGTCTCAAGTTTCCTAAGTCAAGAACTTTGAGCGTCTTCCTTGGGAATCGTAAGATTCTAGTTTACTCAACTGTAAAACACTAAAACCAAATTTTTGAGTCAAATAAGTCAATTTGGCTCAGCAATTTTCCTTATTATATCAAGCATTCCATCAGGTTCAAAGGGCTTTACTATAAAACCCATAGCGCCTATTTTCATTGATTCGGTTATGAGCGTTTGCTGCCCAAGAGAGGAACACATTACCACTTTTGCGCTTGGATCCATAATAAGAAGTTTTTGTAATGCCTCTTTTCCATTTAGATCTGGCATAATTATATCCATTAACACAATATCGGGCTTTACTTCCAGATATGTCTGAATCGCCTCTTCCCCGTCACCAACCTCAGCAACCACTTCATATCCATGCTTTAAAAGAGTGTCTTTAATTACCATGCGCATAAACTCAGCATCATCCACGATCATAACTCTAGCCATGCATACCCTCCCTTTTATTAATGGACTTATAATATTATACGATTATTATACGATTTTCGCACATACTTATTCACATTTCTTTGATGTTCTTTCCGACATTTTCCAGTTCCCATATTCAGGTCTTTTAAGGAATTTTTTCAATATATTTCACTCTCAGAGCCCCGATTACCATCAATCCTGTCATACAGTTTTTCTAAATCTTTATGCAACCTGTTAATTTCCTTCTTCCAGAGTTTTTTATTAGCTTCCTTACAGGAGCCCACTTTCAAAGCCGCGATCTTCGAATAATTCCGGGAAACTTTTTTGTTGCTCCAGGAAAGGCCGAAAGCCAGATCGGTTTTTTTGATGCTGTATTTTTCGTGGATCAGGAATTCATAGACTTCAGAGACCTGATCCAGCTTTTTTTCGGAACTTTCAGAATAGTTTGAGCCAAGATCAGCTAGATTCCGGAGACAGGACTGGACGCCATAACTTTCGGGGCACAGTTTCTCCGAGTTTGCAAACTTAAGCATCTCTCTGAATTCAAGGAAAATATCCGTTTGCTCGAAACCTGAGGGCAGTGTCTTTCCGAGGAAGATAAGGATATGAATACATTCGTGAAAGAGGATTTTTGCTATCAGAAACTCAATTCTATCCTGAAGGTTCCATAACCTTTCAACCAATTCCCTTTCCCACAACTCATACGGATTTACCAGGACAAGGGATCTGTATATTATTTTCCTGTCTTTTGTGGAAACGATTTTCTCCGGCTCGAAGGCTAAGCCCTGCATCATTCCAAAAAACTGTACTCGAACCGCCAGATCCCAGCAGTGTTCCCATTCTCCGGAACGCACACATTTTACCCGATAATACTTTCCGTCAAAGTGGACCCTTTTTATCAGCTGGTACAGATCCTCTCTTTGTTCTCTGATGAGGACTTTTATCATGGATTCCCGGTAGATGTTCAGGTCAAGATAAAGAAGCCCTAGAGGAAATAATGAGCAGTCAGGAGCAGGACAAGAAACAGGATAAAAAATAGGATGGGCAGAAGGAGAGGAGTACTGGATAACAGGAGGGGCTGGTGAAGATGCAGAGGATAACGTGCTCCATGTCCCTTGTACCAGCAAACTGGTTTTTTCCTTTGGTGGAGTTTTTCTTGTTTTTATTCCCTGCATCATAAATCCATCCCTCATAATCTCCGTTCTGCCGACATAACGGAATTTAATTGTAATACAAATTTTCAATTTTGTAACACTTTATACTAAATAATTCTAAATTATATATACCTTATCATACTAAAATAAAAATTAGTGTTAATCGAGACTTGTGCGGCTAAACTAATAAGTGAATGGCATTAAACCTTATCGATCTAAGACAATAAACAAGCCACAACCCGAAGCTGCTTGATTTTGTACTTCAAGTATGTGAGTCTTATTAATATATCAGAGGTGCAAAGAAACTGAGGTCCTTTGAAAAAAAGTAGTTGAAAACTTAAAAGATAGTCCTGCATGATATCCTTGCTTGCCATATTCACAAGCAGTGTCCACTAAGACAAAGGTTAAAATTAGACTCGTGAGTTTGACTCGCAGGCTTCATACAGAGTTCAGTTTTTTAGTCAAGCAATTATATAGAACTTTACTCAAACACTAGTTATATCCTTCAAGTAAATAGTATCGTGACATACCCTGTTAATTAAATCCCTGTCATGGCTTACGACCAGTACTCCAATATTGAGTTCTTCGACTATGTTTAAAACTATATTCCAGATTTGAGCTTGAGTAATAGCATCTACCATTGTAGATATTTCATCAGCAATTAAAAACCTGGTTTTAGGGCTTAAAGCCCGTGCAAGGGCAAATCTCTGGAGTTCGCCTCCGGAAAGCTCATTGGGCCATCGATTAAGCCAGTTATTTTTTATTCCAAATGACTCTAAAATCTCTTGTGAAACAACGTGTCCTTCGTTTAAAATATCTTTCATTCTCCATTTCGGATTTACAGCTTTTTCCGGATGTTGAAAAATAAGCTGGACCGGGTTATAGCCTTTTGACGGAAACTCTTTTCCATCTATACTTACTTTCCCCTGAAACTTGTTTTCATAGCCAGCCAATATCTTACATAGGGTTGATTTTCCACTTCCACTATCCCCAACCAGCCCGAATACTTCCCCGCTGCCTAAAGAAATATTCACATCCTTTAAAATCAAATTATTTTTTTTATATCCGAAACTTATATTCTCACCTTTAAGACGCATTATTGCACCTCACCACTCCTCCGTTGATCTTTTTTAATTGGGGAATACCCTGAGAACATAGAGCTTTCTTTTTAGAACATCTTTCATAAAAGATACATCCATCAATGACTTCATCCTGAATCGGCTGATGGCCTTTGATTGCCTGGAATTTATTTTGGGGAAGGGCATTCCAGAGTGCGCGGGTGTATGGGTGCCTTAAATTCTCACCATTATTTTTAAAATCTTCAACATTCGCTATTTCTAAAATCGTACCTGCATAGAATACTGCAATTTTATGAGAGATTTTTAATGCGGCTTCTATATCATGAGTTATAAGTATCACTGCACAGCCCTTATCTGCCATGTCTTTGAAATAACTCAGGGTTTCATTCAAAGTTTTTTCATCTAACCCAGGGGTTGGTTCATCCGCAATTACGAGCTTTGAAGAGCTTATTACAGCAGTGGAAACCAGAACTCTCCGGGCCATGCCCCCTGACAGTTCATGAGGGAGCATTCTTTCAACTTCTGGCTTTAAATTGTATCTCTGAAAAATTTCTCTCTGGAACTTCTTCATTAAACCTTCATCTTTCTTTTCAACGCATCCCATTACCTGATCGGAGATTTTCATTAAAGGATCAAGATAGGTTATAGCTTGCGGTATCAGGGCTATTTCTTTACCTCTCATTTCTTCTTTTTTTTCCTGAGTAAGTTCTTCGCCATTGTATTCGATTTTACCATCGAGTTTTGCGTTTGAAGGTAAAATTCCTAAAATCGCATGAGCAAGAAGACTTTTTCCGGATCCGCTTGACCCTACAACCGCCAGGATTTCGCCTTTATAAGCCTGTAGACTCAGATTAGAAATTACTTTTAACTCAGTTTGTCTAAGCCCTGAAGCGTACTGAATGAATGAAAGTGAAAGATCTTCTACTTTTAACAGAGCTTTAGCTTTTTCCTTTTCTCCAATAATTGTTGAAAGTCCAGTGATTAACTCTTTTTTAGTCTTAATTTCAGCTTTATATCCCATATTTCACACCCTCTAAATGCAAATTTAATATATACTTTATCGAAAGTATTTTAGACCAAACGCATTTTAAACCGAACGTATTTTTGATCTAATATATTTTTGACCGAACATATTTTTGATCTAACGAATTTTTAATCCAGCACATTTTTGATCTAACGAATTTTTAATCCAACATATCTCATTGAATTAACACATTTTTGAGGCCAGTTTCTGCGCGAAATATAACTGTTTTACAAAAATTCCTTTACAATACTGAGTGAAATTTATTCATGAGCATTTTTCGGATTCATCAATTTTCCCAAGTTTTCGCCAATCAGATCAAATGCCAGAACTACAATTAACAGGGATAACCCCGGGAAAAATGCAAGCCACCAGTATCCTGCTGAGAGGTACCTCATAGACTCTGACAGAATTATACCGATTGCAGGTTCATGTGGAGAGAGCCCAAACCCCAAAAACGTGACTGAGGCTTCATGTAAAATCGCGTGTGGGAACATTAAAATCGTGCCTAACAGTATCTGGGGAACCAGATGAGGCAAAATGTGTTTTGTAGCTATCCATATTTTTGACCTGCCAAGATTCCTGGAGATATGAATGTATTCCTGGGTTTTCAGCTGCTTGATTTCTGCTCTTACAACCCTTGTCAAACTCGGCCAATGCGTCAATGCAACTCCGATTACGACTCCTTTTGCTCCCCCTCCCATTCCTATAGAAATGAGAATTATTAAAAGAAGATGCGGAATTGAAAGAAAGAGATCTACCAGCCAGGACACAAAGGAGTCTGCAGTTTTTCCTGTACTTGAAAGTAGTCCTAAAAATATGGTCAGTATAGTACTGATTGTGGAAGCAAGGCCTCCAACTAATATGCTTAGGCCCAGTCCTTCCAGAGTCCTTGCAAACATATCTCTTCCCATCCAATCAGTCCCAAAAGGATGTTCCAGAGAAGGGGCAAGGTTTTTGGAGCCAAAATTGGTCTGTAACGGTTCCCCGCCTAAATACACGCTGGAAACCACAATTGCAAGCAATAAAAGTGAGGTTGAACCTATTATCATAAGAGTCTTCTGCCTTAGATTTAAACCCCGGAACAGTCCCCTATTAACTGTTGCGAGAGCAGTACTCATATTGATGCCTCCTGTTGTCTTATCCTGGGATCAACGAATTCATAGATAATATCGGCAATCAGGTTTCCGAAGAAAACAAATAAAGTACTGAAGATAACTATTCCCAGAAGCAGAGGTACATCCGATCTTAATCCTGCTGCTACTGCAGCCTGTCCGATTCCAGGATATGAAAAAACCTGTTCAACCAGGACTGTTCCTCCAAACAATTCACTGAACCCTAAAAACTGCAGAGTAATGGCAGGAAGTGCAACATTTCGAATTCCATGCCTTAATACCAGATCAAGTCCTTTTTCACCTCTTGCTTTTGCAAATAATACATAGTCACTGGATAGGACTTCTATCAGTTTTTCTCGAGTGAACATTGTAATTTTTGCAACGTCTAATAAACTCAAGGTTAACGCAGGCAGGATTAAACGCTTAAACCAATCAAAAAACGTCACATTGTCAGCCGTAACCCCTATAGGTACACTTAATCCTATTGGGAACCAGCCCAAATATACTGAAAACACCATCAAAAGCACAAGTGCTAACCAGAATGTCGGGGCAGCAGCCAGAGCATAACAGTAAGTTTTTATTGCCTTATCTACCCATGTTCCTTGCTTCATGCCTGCTACTATTCCTAAAACAAAACCTAAAATTCCTGCAAAAAGCCATGAAACCCCCATCAGAACCAGAGAAGCTGTAAATCTTTCTTTAATAACATCGATTACAGGCGTCCTATAAATAAGTGAAGTCCCAAAATCCCCTTTTACGATATCTCCAGCCCAGTTCAGGAATTTTTCCTGCGGAGGCGTGTTAACCCCCCAGTACTCTTCAAGCTTAGCTTTGTGCTCTGCGGTTACTGGCATTTCCCCAATATACGCTCTAACAGGATCAATAGGTGAAGATTGAATAAGCATGAAACTTGCAAAACAAACTACAATCAAAAGGCTTACCAATCTGAGTGTCTTTTTTCCTATGAAACCCGCTATTTTTCCATTGTTTAACATGCTACTCCCTCATACAACAATTATTATGATTATTATTTTTACAAAGACGTCTATTTAACACAATTACAGGTTTAAACAGAATTATAAGTCTGTAAACACTTTTCAGGGGATTTGAGAAGTCCTCGTACAATTTTAAGTCGGATAAGGTCAAATCTGGTAAAATAAACATTTCTTATATTTTCCAATCATTCCCGTAAATTCCAGCGCTGAAACAAAAAGAAAGGAAAAAGTGAGTGACTGAACCTGCAGTATCAGAATTACAAGCTCAGTTATTCACTAATTACAGGATTAATTCCTCATTACGAAGTCGAGCTGGCTGCGTTTACTCTTTTCCACTCATAGATATTTCCTAAAATATCTGCTCCTGCGTTTCTTTGCGGAGTTCCCATATCAAGGGTTTCATCCGCCATATACAGGTAATCAATTGTCACCAGCCATAACCAGGTCACATCTCCTGCAGGCCCAAACCCGGTATTTCCATCATATGCAGCTAACTGCCAGTATTTTGTAGCCTGGTCCTGATCTGTAGCCCTTAGAGCTGCTTCTAAATACCCATCTACGATAGGATTATTATAAAGCCCTGGATTTTTGTATGTGTCATCAGCTTCTTTGCTGTGGTACTGCAGATATAGATTAAAGGTGTCTATGCTGCTGTAAGCGTATAAAACGGCGGAACTGTATTGATTAGCATAGATTTCATCCCAGCTTGCGCCTACAAGGTCTACTTTTATACCTAATTCTCTTGCCTGTTCGCTTACAGCTACGGATAAGGCTTGCCTTGTCTGGTCTGCGGAAGAATAGTATAGTTTAAACTGGGCTTTGGTTCCGTTCTTTTCCCGGATTCCATCGCCGTCAGTGTCTTTCCAGCCTGCGTTTTCCAATATCTTTTTAGCTTCTTCGAGATTTGGACCCCTGATTCTGGCATCAGGATTTCCAAACTCCCGCTGGTCTACTCCGGTGTATTCCACGTCTCCTTTCCCGTATATTACCCCTTCAAGCAGGGCTTTTCTATCAATGCCGAGGTTTAAGGCTTTTCGGATCGCTATGTCTGCTGTGACATTGTTGCCTATCGGATCTCCCTTTAGGCTTTTTTCACCGGTATTATTCTGCATAGGGAAGGAAACTCCCTGTGCCCTTGCTGCGGGAAGAGATATTAGATTATATCCGTTTACAGTCTGGTTTGCATAGCTGATTTCGACCTCAGCTATGTCCACATCCCCGGATTTTACAGCTGCAAACGCAGTATCTTTATCCAGGAATAACATGGTTATTTTCTTAAAGTAGGGTTTTTTCCCATAGTAATCTTCGTTTAATTTGAAGATCGCCTGCTGCCCTTTATTCCATTGTACAAACTGATACGGCCCTGATCCGATTGGATTGGACCCGTAGGTTTCTTTTTTGTATGCGTGTTCTGGCACAATCCCAACGTATCTTAGTCTCCATATGAAACTGGACTGAGGTTCTTTTAACTCGAATTTAACCACAGTATTATTTATTGCCGTAGCTTTTTCGAGATTACTCATATCTAGCTCGGAATTGCTTCCAATTGCAGTATTAAATGTAAACGCCACGTCCCTGGCTGTTAATTTTTCACCGTCTGTGAACCTGACATCCTCTCTTATATTGACTGTCCAGGTTTTTCCATCTGAACTGACAGAATAATTCGTAGCAAGATCATTTATTAGGCTTCCATCGTCAGCTGATTTAAAAAGAGTGCTCTGCACTAGCGGCTCAAAATTTACATGACCGCACCCCCATCCCAGAAGGGGGTCAAATCCAGTTTCTGGTTCAGCTGTATGCGAATTTACATTCACCACCAGTTCATCAGAACGCTGAGAAACTAATTCGCCAGACGTCGGCGATGTTGAGCCGATCGGCTTTCCTGCCGACGTTAAAACAATAATGACCGCTATAATTATGATTACTATTCCTGCCAGTAGATACTGTTGATTTTTCTTAATTTAAACGCCTCCTCTATTTTACTAGAGTTCTGACTATTTAAGCAAGAATTAAACCGTTAAAACCGTTAAGTCAAGGGTTTTTAACAGTTTCAGATAATCCGAGATACAATCCAATTAATTTCCATTAAATAATATTTCTCAGGCGAAAGATCGTAATTAGTATTACTTTTTACAGTAAAGTTAAGACTAATTAACTAAAACAATTTTACTATAAATACATTCCGAAATTTATGTATTACTAAGTCCTTAGTCTTAAGTTATTTAGTAATACTAAATAGGAAACTTTATGCATCCTCTTGTACCTAAAAATGGTTGAATCATTGAATACGGAAGAAATAAGGGCAATAATCTAAAAATTAAAAACGAAGAAAACAGTAATATAAAATTAAAAACGAAGAAAACAGTAATATAAAAAATAAAAACGAAAAAAACAATAATCTAAAAATAAAGAACGGAAAAGATAGTAATCAAAAATATAAAAGGATCAATAAAATCTAAGCAAATTTGCCAAAAAAGTCACGCTGAGGAGTTTTGCATCCTCAGCCTTACTAAAAAGTTTTCAGGAACGGTTCCTTTGCTGGAATTTAGCTTTCGATTTAATGTGCTGTCCGTTTCCATTCCAGAATATTACCAAAGGCATCTGCACCGTGAGGCTGGATTTTGGGAGTACCGATATCCAAATCTTCATCCATAATGTACAGGTAGTTAATACTTGCAATCCAGAGCCAGGTAGCATCTCCTTTTGCAGAGAATCCTGTTGTTCCATCCCAGGCAGCCAGCTGCCAGTTTTTATTAGCGGTGTCCTGGTCAATGCTGGTTATGGCTGTCCTTAAATAATTATCCACGACAGAATTGTTGTACATTATTATGTTGTTGTAGTTTGAGGGGTTGTAGCTTTTGCTGTAGTATCTCAGATATAAGTCAGTCGGATCCAACGAGCCAAAACCGAAAATTATAGGAGTCGAATGCGCCAGGGTGTCAATTTCATTCCAGCTCTTGCCTTCGACTTTAATGTTTATGCCCAGTTTTTGGGCTTCCTCGCTCAGTGCAACGGCTAACGCTTGCCTGTCCTGTGCATTTGAATAATATAATAAAGTAAATTCGGCTTTCAACCCGTTCATTTCAAGGATGCCGTCGCCGTCGGTATCTGTCCAGCCGCTGTCAGCTAAAATTTTCCTGGCTTCATCCACTTTTCCATCTTCGAATATAGCTTCCTTATTTCCGAAGGGTAATTTGTCTGCACCCGTAAATTCCTCTTCACCCTGCCCGTTTAATGCGCCATTGATTAAGGCTTGCCTGTCTATTCCAATGTTCAAGGCTTTTCTTATCGCAGGATCAGAAGTTACATTGTTCCCGATTGAGTAGCCGTTTTCGGTTTTTTTGCCGGTATCAGGCTGCATCGGGAAGCTTATTCCCCTGGCGTCAATGGAATCAAGGGATACTATTTTCATTCCATTTACTTTTTGATTCGCATAGGAAGCAGGAATTTCAGCCAGATTAACCTGTCCTGACTTCGCCGCCGCAAAAGCTGTGTCAGACTGCATGAAGAGTAAAGTTAATTTTTTAAAGTATGGTTTCTGGCCATAATAATCCGGGTTTGCTTCAAAGATCGCCTGCTGGCCTTTATTCCACTGCAGGAGCCTGTACGGACCAGACCCTATCGGATTTTCTCCGTAAGCCTCATTATAAGCATGTTCTGGCACAATCCCGATTACTGCAAGTTTATGAATGAAGGTCGCCTGTGGATCATTTAATTTAAATTCAGCCGTGTAATTATCGAGGGCTACTGCATTGTCCAGCATGGAGAGATCCACTTTTCCACTAGAACTTGCTGCTGTATTAAACGTGAATGCCACATCTCTGGCCGTTAAAGGCACTCCATCATGAAATTTAACGTCATCCCTTATATTGACAGTCCAGATCAACCCATCTTCACTGACGTTATAACCTGTCGCTAAATCATTGATCAGAGCCCCATTACTATCTTTTTTGAAGATAGTGCTTTGAACCAGCGGTTCGCGATTATAACCCCATCCTGTTATCGGGTTAAAACCGGTTTCAGGCTCTCCGCCATGGGTCCCAACAGCTGCTATCAGCTCATCCGAGCCCTGAGTTAATTCATCAGAACTCCCAAAAATTGACTCGTCAGAAACATGGGAAGTCGGGCTAACTGGCATTCCAGCCGGCATAAAAGCAAAAGCAGCTGCTATAATTACGATTATTACCCCAATTAAGAGAGATAGTTGACTTTTCCTGATTTAAACTCCTCCTTCGTCTAAATTATTTGAATTATTGCAATAGTATTACCAGTGGTGTTTTCAGTATTTTGTAAGCCTAAATATTACATATTAGATAAAAGATAATACTAAGGAAATACTTTTTAGAATAAAATTAAGATAAATCAAACTAAAATCATTTTGCTATAAATACTTTCCTAAATATATGTAATACTAATTTGGTAGTTATATAAGAAAACATAACACAAAATAAGAGTAATATTGTTTTACAAAAGTTCTTGATTAATTACAGCTTCAAATGCTGAAGATAATTGAGATTTTGACAATTTTAAAACCCATGAAAGGATCATACTAAACCTTTCTTCGAAGCTGTTTAAGATTATTTAAAAATACAAAGGTTTAATAGAAAGTAGGGCATATGTCAAAATGTTTACAAATCACTAAAAACCCTATTTTTTCTTGTATTTATAAAGGGTTTGATAATATCCCAACAAGAATTTTAGTTCCAAAATTGGGCTCATTTCAGGCATTTTCTAGTCAAATAACGGAAAAATTTGCCCTATTCGTGAGCAAGATCCACTAAAACAAGGATTGAAACAAGTGTTCTCACATGCTGGATTGTATGTAAATTGAATTCGTGAGCAAGATCCACTAAAACAAGGATTGAAACTTATCCACACCTCCTGGGTTGCCATCATACGTTCTTATTCGTGAGCAAGATCCACTAAAACAAGGATTGAAACGAAACCAGAAAACAACTGGTCGTGTAATACAGTCTAATTCGTGAGCAAGATCCACTAAAACAAGGATTGAAACATTACACCATTGCCCGACAGTTCCAGAGCCTCCGAATTCGTGAGCAAGATCCACTAAAACAAGGATTGAAACTGTTCATCAATTGAAAAGTTCAACTCTTCCCAGAAAATTCGTGAGCAAGATCCACTAAAACAAGGATTGAAACATTTGGTCGTTTCCTCAGTCCGTTTTATGAGTTCAATTCGTGAGCAAGATCCACTAAAACAAGGATTGAAACAGTGCATCAACAGTGCACCACAGAAGTTAACGCCTATTCGTGAGCAAGATCCACTAAAACAAGGATTGAAACTGGGAAAATCTTCCCGCAGATCATGGCGCCGACTCCCAATTCGTGAGCAAGATCCACTAAAACAAGGATTGAAACAGATTTGGCGAACCAGCAGCGCATTATATCGCCCCTATTCGTGAGCAAGATCCACTAAAACAAGGATTGAAACTGCGGTATGTTGTGCGGTATGTAGCCCTCCGGCTCATACTATTCGTGAGCAAGATCCACTAAAACAAGGATTGAAACAGGTATGAAGATTCTTTTTTGTGTTTTTCCTGGCGGTATTCGTGAGCAAGATCCACTAAAACAAGGATTGAAACGGACTTCTGGAACTCCAGCATTGCAGCAGTCTAAAGAATTCGTGAGCAAGATCCACTAAAACAAGGATTGAAACGAGCCTACAAAGAAAACTTGGACTCTGGCAGAGGTATTCGTGAGCAAGATCCACTAAAACAAGGATTGAAACATGAAGCGTCTTTTGATGGTGGCTATCTATATAGTTTTATTCGTGAGCAAGATCCACTAAAACAAGGATTGAAACTGTGATATAATGATAGTTTGGGATATCGAAACAAGAATTCGTGAGCAAGATCCACTAAAACAAGGATTGAAACAAAGGTATGAAGCGTCTAACGCTCCAGAACCTGAAGAATTCGTGAGCAAGATCCACTAAAACAAGGATTGAAACCATTTTGCGGATTTTCCACATTAGTACCCCCTTCTGATATTCGTGAGCAAGATCCACTAAAACAAGGATTGAAACGCACAAAAAGAACCGAATTCATGAGGTTCCCATATATTCGTGAGCAAGATCCACTAAAACAAGGATTGAAACTTGAGGTCATTGAATCAACCACTGCCTCTCAAAACAATTCGTGAGCAAGATCCACTAAAACAAGGATTGAAACTATAATCGCAAACAACCCCTCTCGTATTCGAAAACATATTCGTGAGCAAGATCCACTAAAACAAGGATTGAAACCGAACCTTTCTATATATTGTAAGAGAGTAAAACAGAATTCGTGAGCAAGATCCACTAAAACAAGGATTGAAACCTTCTCCAGTCTCGGCTGCCGCAAGAGCGTCTACATTCGTGAGCAAGATCCACTAAAACAAGGATTGAAACTGGCGCCGCCTGCTGCTGCTCCGCCTGCGTAGAAGGATTATTCGTGAGCAAGATCCACTAAAACAAGGATTGAAACCGAGAGTTGAATTAAAGATGAGCCTGAATAGACTATATTCGTGAGCAAGATCCACTAAAACAAGGATTGAAACCACCCCAGTTCTCGGACAAAGCAGCGTCTGCCCACTCATTCGTGAGCAAGATCCACTAAAACAAGGATTGAAACATAAGAAAGGGTTTGCCATAAAAATAGATCAGGACGATTCGTGAGCAAGATCCACTAAAACAAGGATTGAAACCACAGTATGAACCAAGTACAGGCGTAACATACGAATATTCGTGAGCAAGATCCACTAAAACAAGGATTGAAACCTTGATGGGAGATATAAATTAGTCTCAATACTTTCATTCGTGAGCAAGATCCACTAAAACAAGGATTGAAACTGGGATGTTTGATGCCAAAAACATCCAACGTGTCAATTCGTGAGCAAGATCCACTAAAACAAGGATTGAAACTAGACTCCCCCCGAATCGGAACTGGAGAAAAAGATTCGTGAGCAAGATCCACTAAAACAAGGATTGAAACCCTGGGTCAGGCAGACAACTATGCGCCTCCATTGACCATTCGTGAGCAAGATCCACTAAAACAAGGATTGAAACTAGATTCGAGAATTTGAAATCGATGTTGAACGGAATATTCGTGAGCAAGATCCACTAAAACAAGGATTGAAACTATGTCTCGAACAGATCATAAACTTTTAAATTGTATTCGTGAGCAAGATCCACTAAAACAAGGATTGAAACTTCATAGAGACCATCTTGAAACACCTTCGCTTGACGTATTCGTGAGCAAGATCCACTAAAACAAGGATTGAAACTAAAAGAGTATCTAGAGCTTGATCCTGTAGTAGAAAATAATTCGTGAGCAAGATCCACTAAAACAAGGATTGAAACAACAGAAAACTCGACGAC
>ENA-UOOI01000137-UOOI01000137.1-fermentation-metagenome-genome-assembly--contig:-NODE-137-length-90586-cov-12.480973_pt1 | contig 90586 bp, 101 predicted proteins | sample MGYA00245779_ERZ724027 | MGnify/ENA primary metagenome ERZ724027 (study PRJEB28704, sample SAMN03018318) | fermentation metagenome | biome: anthropogenic terrestrial biome; feature: soil...
CTGTTGTTTTCTCGCTTTTATTATTATTTTCCCAACCATTTTTATTAAATTTATTTATATAATTATTATATCCTTAGAATAGCTGTTTTGCAATAATTTGAATTAAATTAATCCATAACTCCATCAATTTTAAAAATATTTTTAAATATTTAACAATAATTTATGAATTTTATGTTAAATATTTAATTATATTAGAAGTATATCATTTATTTGAGCTTTGTGTTATCATAAATATGGATAATTAATATAGTAAATGTATTTTCGAAATTTTTATTAAGGAGGTTTTTCCAATGCATTTTTCTAAAAGAATAATTTCTATGCAGCAGTCACCTATTAGGAAATTAGCTCCTATAGCACAAGAGGCAAGGAAAAAAGGTAAGAAAGTATATCATCTCAATATAGGTCAGCCTGATATTAAAACTCCTGATGAATTTTTTGACGCAATAAAAAATTATAGAGAAGAAGTTCTTAGTTATGAGTTGTCTACAGGTATGCCGGAATTAATAAAAAGTTTTATTGAATATTATAAAAAGCATAACATCTATTTTGATGAGGATGAAATACTTATTACAAATGGCGGAAGTGAGGCTCTTATATTTTCTTTAATGGCCATATGTGATGATGGCGAAGAAATACTTATTCCAGAACCTTTCTACACAAATTATAACGGTTTTAGTACTATGACGGGAGTAAAGGTAATTCCAATAACTACAAAAGCAGAAGACGGATTTCATTTACCTGACAAATCGGAAATAATAAAATTAATATCTTCTAAAACAAGAGGAATACTCTTGTCTAATCCGGGAAATCCCACTGGAACAGTATATACTGAGAAAGAAATATATATGCTTAGAGATATAGCAAAAGAATACAACTTATACATAGTTGCTGATGAAGTCTATAGAGAGTTTATATATGATGGGTTAAAACACATTAGTTTCTGTTATTTGGATGATATAAAAGATAACGTTATCTTAGTAGACAGTATATCGAAAAGGTATAGTGCATGCGGGGCTAGAATTGGATGTGTTGCTTCAAAGAATAAGAAGCTGATTAAGGAAATATTGAAACTTTGTCAAGGAAGGCTTTGTGTTGCAACTTTAGAACAAGTAGGTGCTTGTAATTTAATTAATGTTTCCGAGAGATACTTTGAAGAAACTAAAAATGAATATGTAAGAAGAAGAGATACGGTTTATAATGCATTGAAAGAGATGAAAGGAGTTATCTGTGAAAAACCCCATGGAGCTTTTTATGTTATGGCCAAACTACCTGTTAAAAATGCAGAAGATTTTATTATCTGGCTTTTAACTGATTTTAGTATAGATAATGAAACTGTAATGATGGCTCCAGCAGAAGGATTTTATGCCACAAAAGGCCTTGGAATTGATGAAGTAAGAATTTCTTATTGCTTGAACGTAAAGGATTTGGAGAGAGCTATGTATATACTCAATGAAGCGTTAAAGGTTTATCCGGATAAAAAAATATTATAAATTAAGAAAATCTTTTTTGAAATCCATATTAGGAGTAAAGTGACATATGCCAGAAATTTTATTAATTGCTATGCAAATACTTAATATTTATCTGTTATTTTATACAAGAAAAAATATATATACTTGGTATTTGTACCATTGGATTGGGGGGATATTGCCACTAATTCAAATTGTAATATTAACAAAAAAGAAGAGGGAGTCTACTAAATTTTATTTATTAAGAGTAATTATTTTGTATACAATATCAATATTTTTCTTTTCTGTTGCTCTTATATGGATACTTATGAAAGATATATTTAAGATATGGTCTAAATAAATGTTTTAAAAAATAAAAATACCTCTAATTAATACTTAATCAGAGGTATTTTTATAATATGTGCAATATAACGAATTTCATAAATTAATCCTCTTGAATAAGAATATTTTCATATAATTCGCATACATCACAATCACAAAAACCTTTATTATTATTTATGCAAGTTATGGCTCCGCACTTTTTATAATCACATATTTTTTTAATTTTGCTTTTTTTCTCTATGCATTTTTTCTTCATAGCTATTCGCTCCCCTTGGTTCATTATAAAAATAATAACATATAATCGAAAAAATTTCAATGATTTTTTAAAAAAATGCATAATTTGTTTTTGAATATTGCAAATACAAATAAATATTTTTGAATGACAATTTCAAAATGAAATTTAAAATTATCGTTCATTCATTTTTGCCAAACTTGAATATTCTCTTAAAAAAATTGCTTTCACTATTTTCTCTCCTATTTATTTTTTCCTTCAATTCTGCTACTTCATATGATTTTTCTTTTACTTTCATTTTAAGCTTAGCATTTTCACATATAAGAACATCCCTTTCTTTACTGTTTATTTCATTTCTCAACATTATTATTTCTTCCTTTAATTCGTTTATGGTATTAATGCTATGTTCGTTTCCGTTTTTTAATATAGGGACCAATTCCTCCAAAAGTAATTGCTGAACATTTCCGCTGATTTCTTTAGATATTTCCGTTGTATCAATATTTGCCACATCAAAACTTTTATTTGGCACTATGCTGGTTATGGCTGTTTCATCTTGGTCTGACATCATCATTTGCGGAGTTTTTATTATAAGCTTTATTTGCTTATTACTAAATCCCTTTTCTTGAAGTGATTTAATATACTGAAACAATTCTATTTCTTTATACGTGTAATATCTATGATTTGATTCATTTCTTGGAATATCCAGCACAAATTCTTTTTCATAATACCTTAAAACATGTGGAGGATATCCGGTAGTTTCAGATACTTCAGAAATAGTATATTCTTTGTCAGTTTCCAACATCTCTATTCCCCCTCATTAAAATCCTAATATTTAGTAGTTCTTTATATATCCGATATTTCCTCCTATTTTTTTATATCAAATACTGACATGAATTTTTGTTATTATTTAAATTTATATAAAATCAGATAACAAAAAACAAAATGAATGGCCTAACCATTCATTTTGTTTTAAATTTATTTTAGATTTCTTTTTCCAATAATTTAGTTAGCAGCTTGATGGAATTTAAAATATCATCTTTTGCCGCCATCTCCACTGTAGAATGAACATATCTTGTGGGTACGGATATAACTCCTGACGGAACTCCTTCTCTTGTAAGATGAATTGCCCCTGAATCTGTTCCTCCATATTCTAATACCTCTAATTGATATGGAATACCATTTTCTTTAGCCGTATCAATCATAAGCTGTTTAACTAAAGGATGAGCTATTACCAAGTTATCCTTTACTTTAATTGCAGTTCCTTTATTTAAGGATATGGCAAATCTTTTAGCTTTTGGAGTATCTCCGCTCCCTGTTACATCTAAAGCAATCCCCATATAAGGATTAACCTTATAAGCGGATGTTTTGGCACCTCTTGTTCCTACTTCTTCCTGAACGGTAAACACAAAATATAAATCATTAACGGTTTTTTTAATATTTTTAAGAGTTTCAATCATTATAAAGCATCCAACTCTGTCATCTAAACATTTTGTAAATACCGCATTATCGTTTTCATCATAATCCGATTTATACACACATATATCTCCGATGGATACTTTCTTTTCCGCATCTTCCTTATTTAATGCCCCGATATCTATAAACATATTTTCAAGTTTAAGCTTAGAAATATCATCCATATGTTCTGCAAAAATAACTCCTGCAGTGCCATTTTCAAAAACCACTTTTTGACTCAGTGATACAAAAGGAGATATGCCTCCTACACTGGTAAATCTTAAGAATCCGTTTTTATCGATGTCTGTTACCATAAGTCCTATTTGATCCATATGACCTGCTATCATTATCTTTTTTCCGCTTCCTTTTTTATGAGCAATTAAATTCCCCAGCGGATCTACTTCAACTTCATCTACATAGTTTTTTATCTCTTTTGATATGAAATTTCTTATATTTTCTTCATTACTGGAAGGTGAATATATGCTAACCAGATTTTTTAACAGTTCTCCATTAAAATTCATTTAAAAATCCCCCTTTTCCATTTCGGTAATAACAGATTTTACTAATTTAAAAGTATTGTCATAGTCATTCTTAGACATTACGGATATAGGCGAATGAATATATCTGCATGGAACAGATATAGTTGTTGTAACACATCCTCCTTTGGCTTGGTGAATCTTTCCCGAATCGTTTCCTCCTGAACTTATTTTCCTGTACTGATAAGGGATATTATATTTTTTAGCAGTTTCTTCAATTTTTTTTCTCATATCTCTGTCAAATACAGTAGTTCTATCCATGAGAGAAATTGCCGGCCCTTTTCCTAAGGTAGTAGAAGTCAGATGGCCGTCAGTATCGGGCATATCATAACATAAAGTTCCTTCCAATATAATAGCTCTTTCAGGCTCTATAGCATAAGCGGCAGGACCTGCACCTATTAGCCCTACTTCTTCCATTACTGTAAATATTCCATAAAATTCCATCTTTGTTTTTTCTTTTAACAGGTTAACAAGTATACTACATCCTGTTCTGTTATCCAATGCTTTTGCTTTAACAAGACTTTTACCAAATTCAACATAGTTACTTTGAAATGAAACATAATCCCCTATTTCAACATTTTTTTGAGCCTCTTCTTTACTGTCAGCTCCTATATCAATATAAAGCTGATCCAAATTTAAAGCCTTGTCTCTTTCTTCCTTTTTTTGAAGATGAATTGGCTTTGCACCTATGACTCCGGGGATTTTTTTCTCTCCTACAAGTACAGGCTTGGAAACCAGTATTCTTTTATCCACTCCTCCTACTGTAGTAAACTTAATTAATCCGGATTCTCCAAAACCGGTAACCATTAAACCCACTTCATCCATATGGGCGGTTACCATGAGCCTTGGACTGTTTGTTTCACCTTTTTTATAAGCAATAATATTACCTAATCTATCTACCTTAACTTCATCGACATAATCTTTTATTTCATCTAAGATAATATTTCTGACTTCTCTTTCATTACCAGATACTCCGGAAGCTTCAGTTAATTTTTTTAGTAACATAGTAATCCCTCCAAATTTTCTTTTGAAATGGAAGCAATAAATAAAGCAAGTAATTTTCCGGTATTTTTAATGTCATTCATGTCTATAACTTCTACAGAAGTATGCATATATTTTAAAGGAAGAGATATACATAATGCGGGAATTCCTTCTCTGCTTATCTGTATAGCTCTTGCATCCGTTCCTGTAGGCCCCGGCTCTACTTCAAATTGATAAGGAATATTGTATTCCTTTGCTATTTCAACAAGCTTCTTTCTGAGTCCCGGATGAATATTACCGCCGATAGTGATACCAGGCCCCTTTCCAATGTCTAAGGTATATTCCTTCGGTATCTCGGGAGATGAAGCAAATCCTACATCTACAGCAATACCGATATCGGGATTTATTCCATAAGTACTCGTATAGGCACCTCTTGTCCCCACTTCTTCTTGAACAGTAGAAACTAAGTAAGCATCAGCTTCATGATTTAATTTTTTTAATTCTTTAATACATTCATAAAGAGCAATTATTCCTGTCCTGTCATCAAGAGCTTTGCCTGTATATTTCTCGTTTAAGAGATGAGTTAACTTCCTTCTTATAGTAATAACGTCTCCAATTTTTACTATCTTTTCAACTTCTTCCTTGGAATACCCTATATCTATAGCCATATCCTCCATTTTAACTGCTTTGTCCAATTCATCGCGAGTTTGCAAATGAGGAGGTTTAACGCCAATAACTCCAAATAGGTCCTTTTCCCCATGAACTATTACTTCTTGTCCTAAAAGAGTTCTTTGATCTATTCCTCCAATTTGAGTAAATCTTAAAAATCCGTTGTCTTCAATGGCCGTAACCATAAGTCCTATTTCGTCCATATGTGCTGCAACCATTATTTTGATCTTGCTTTCCTTTTTATTTCCTCTTTTAATTGCAATTATATTGCCAAGGTTATCAACCTTTAATTCATCAGCATATTTTCCCATCACATCAGCTATACTGTCTTTCAATGAATATTCATATCCTGATGGGCCAAAACCATTGGACAATCTCTCTAAAAATTCTGTACTTTCCAAAAGAACCCCCCCTTTACATATTTACAAAAATATTATATCATAAAAAATTATTTGAATTAATTAAATATTTTTTATAAACCATAATTTATACTTGACCTTATATATTAATGCTTTAATAGAAGATTTTTTTATAAAAGAATGTTTTTATGGACCTATAATTGTACCTTTCAGGAAGTATAATTTGTTCTGTACTTCCCAAAAATAATACCCCTTCATTACTTAGACTTTCAAAAAATTTCTTATATAATAATTCCTTTCCCTTATCCGTAAAATAAATCATTACGTTTCTGCATATTAATAAGTCAATATCCCTTGGAAAAGGATTTTTTAGTAAATCGATTTTTTTAAAATCAACGCAATTTTTAATAGTATCTTTTATTTTATAAGAACTTTCTATCCTATCAAAAAATTTATTTTTAAATTCCAGAGGAAGGTTTTGAAGAGATTTTTCACTGTAAAGACCAATTTTAGCCTTCCTCATTGCTTCTTCATCAATATCCGTTGCCAAAATTTTTATATTTTTCAAATCAAAGAACTTACTTAAAAGCATGACTGTTGAATAGGGCTCTTCGCCGGTTGAACAAGCCGAACTCCATACTTTAGGGGAGCCTTTACATTTTTTTATAATATCAGGTAAAATATAATTTTCAAGAACATGCCACTGACTTGGGTTTCTATAAAATTCCGATACATTAATGGTAAGATAGTTAATAAATTCATTCAATATCTTTTTATTGTTTTTAATTCCCAAATAATAATCATCAAAATCTTTATAGTTATTTCTTGTAAGTAAAGAAGTAATTCTTCTTTTCATCTGTTTTTCCTTATAATAGTTTAAATCAATATTTAAGAGACTGTTTATTTGCTTTTTAAAATCTTCGTACTTGTCCATATATTAACTCCTTTACAATTATTTAAACAGGTAATTTATAATTATATTATCATTTTAATTGTCGTCTTTCAATTATTTAAAATTATACCCATAAAAAAATCTGCGGCTTTTAAGCCACAGAAATAATGTAAAGGGGGTCTTGATGTAGTTTGTGAGGTCAATAGTTATTATCTGCAAAAATTTTAATTTTATTCAAGCCCCTATTAATATTATTTATCTTCTTTAATAACATCTTCTATAGTAACATTCATATCTTCCTTAGGAATATCGACCTTTTCTTCTTCCTTAAGTGGTTCTTCTTTTTTTTCTATTTCTTTAATACTTAAGCTTATTCTTCTTTCATCTTCTTTTATGTCCATAATTTTAGCTTTGACTATTTCTCCAAGTTTTAATACATCAGAAGGCTTATTTATATGTTCATTTGATATTTGAGATACATGAATAAGACCGTCTACTCCTTCCTTTAATCTTACAAAAGCTCCAAAATCAAGCAAATTCACAACTTCTCCCTCAACAATGTCTCCTATTTTATTTTCATCTATAAACACTTTCCACGGTTCAGGAACTATTTGCTTTAATCCAAGAGATATTCTGTTGTTTTCCTTATTGAAATCTAAAATTACAGCTTCAACATTATCCCCTTCTTTTACTACCTCCGATGGATGTTTAATATGACTCCAGGATAAATCCGATATGTGTATAAGACCGTCTAATCCTCCTAAATCTACAAAAGCTCCGAAATTAGTTAACCTCTTTACTGTTCCCTTTATAATGTCACCTTTTCTTAATGTATTCCATAGGGACTCTTTCTTTTCTTCCAATTCTTCTTTTTCTACAGCCTTTCTTGAAAGAATCACTTTATTTTTATTTCTGTCTATATCTATTATTTTAACTTTGATTGTTTTACCTTTAAAAACATCAAGATCATCAACGTATTTCATTGAAACCAAAGAAGCCGGAATGAAAGCCCTTATTCCATTGACAATTGCTATGACTCCTCCCTTGACTACTTCCGTTACTTTACATTCAATATCATTTCCTTCTTTAAATATATTTTCTATTTCGTCCCAGCCTTTTTTCTCCTGAGCTTTTTTAATCGATAATAATACGTTTCCTTCTCCATCGTCTAAATCCAATACACATACTTCTATTTCGTCGCCTTCTTTATATAAATCCTTTGGATTTACAAAGGGATCATTCGACAATTCTTCTTTTGGAATCGCTCCATCGGACTTATATCCTACATTTACCATTATTTCATTATCTGTCACTGATAATATCTTTCCTTTAACTATTTCTCCTCTATGAAGTCTTATAACAGAATCCTCCAGAGCTTTTCTTATATCTTCCTCATTATTATAATTTTCCATTGTACTGATAACCTCCTTAATTATCCACTCAGGTGTAGAGGCACCTGCAGTTATTCCAATTGTATTAAATTTTGAGATTTTCTCTATAGGTAAATCATTTTTTGTCTCTATATGAAAAACATTTTTACAATATTTCTTGCTTATTTCCACTAATTTGTTTGTATTAGAACTTTGAAATCCTCCAATAACTATCACGGCATCTGACTTTTCAGCAATTTCTTTACAAGCCGTCTGCCTTAAATCCGTTGCATTACATATAGTATTAAAGAGCTTTACTTCCTTTCCCTTTTTTAAAATTATGTTAGATATCTCGTCAAACTTTTCCTTTCTATTTGTAGTTTGAGAAACAACACATATTTTATCAAACTCCGGTAATGCATCTGCTTCTTCTTTATTATTTACGATTATGCCTTCGTTATTACACCATCCATTAATGCCGATTATCTCTGAGTGATATTTATCACCTATTATTATTATTTTATAGCCTTTATCAAAAAATTCTTTAACTTTTTTTTGTATATTTTTAACAAAAGGACAAGTAGCATCTATTAATTTCAAATCATTATCTTCTATTATCTTATAAATATTCAAAGGAACACCGTGAGATCTTATTATAACTCTTCCAGCCTTTATATCCTTTATATCGTCTATTATCCCAAGACCTTGTTCCTTTAAACGATCTGTTAACTGTGGATTATGTACTAATGGTCCTAAAGAATAAAGATTTTCTCCTTTATTTTTAATTTCTTTTTCCGCACAGTCTACAGCTCTTTTAACTCCAAAGCAAAAACCTAAATGTTCAGCGATTAGGATATTCACAAATCTATTCCTCCCAATTATTCTTCAAAGAATATATATTTTTCATTACTTCCTTACTTAACACTCTATATTCATCTGTAGAAAGTTTTTTCCCATAATATTCATTAAAATATATCGGGGAACCAATTTTAATGGTTAATTTACTGAAAATCTTATATTTTGATTGTATAAGAACTGGTACAATAGGGGACTTTGCTTTAATAGTAATTAATGCAATTCCAGGTTTCGCATTTTCAATATTTTCTTCAATGATTCTTTTCCCTTCCGGGAAAATACCTAAAACTTTCTCTTTTCTTAGTATATCTATAGAAGTTCTTATAGCTGATAGATCAGCGGATTTTCTATTAACAGGAAAGGCTCCTAAAGCTGTAATTATTATATTTAAAAATTTGTTTTTGAATAATTCCTTTTTGGCCATAAAATGTATAGGTCTTGGAAATAATATCCCAATAATTACTGGGTCCAGAAGACTTTCATGATTAGCGCATACTATTATTCTGCCATTTTTGGGTATATTATCTTTTCCTATTACTTTTACTCTGAATAGTATTCTCACTAAAATATTACCTATAAATTGAGTACATCTATAGAAAACCATTTTCTACCTCCCTTCAATTATTTTTAAAATTTCATCTACACTTTCATTTATGGATTTATTGGTAGTATCGATTTCATATGCATCATCACTCTTAGTGAGAGGAGATTTTTCCCTGGTACTATCTATTTTATCCCTTCTTGAAATTTGATCTTCCACTTCTTCTATAGTTAAGTTCTTTTCCCCCGCTTTAACCAAGTCTTCAAATCTTCTTTTTGCTCTTTCATGGATAGAAGCAATGACAAAAAATTTAAAATCAGCATTAGGTAATACCACTGTTCCAATATCCCTTCCATCCATTACCACACTTTTTTGTGAAGCTATATTTTGTTGTATTTTAACTAATTCTTCTCTTACTTCTTTTATTTTAGCAACATCAGATACATTCTGGCTTACAATATTTTCTCTTATCTGCTTGTCTACTATCTTTTTATCCAAATATATATGACCATTTCTAAAATCAATAGAAGTGTTGTTCAGTTCTTTTAATAATGAATATGTATCATTCAAATCTATATTATTTTCTATCAATTTAAGAGTAAGAGCTCTATACATAGCTCCTGTATCTATATAATCAGCATTTATTTTCTGAGCTATTATTTTACCTATAGTACTTTTCCCGGCACCGGCAGGTCCATCTATAGCAATAGTAATTCTTTTATTCATTATGCTTAAAAATTCCTCCTCATATTATACAAAATTATAACCACCTGTGGTGGTTGAGTAATGCCTTTATTTAACTAAATCCGGTCTCAATACTACAGCATCTCTTAAATACACATGTTTTACTTCATCCTGACTTAAATTCCCATTATATAGAATCATGAGTCTTATACATTTATTTAAACTTCCTATAACCTTCATTTCGTTGAAACACATAAGTCCACACTTAGTATAACCTAATTCTCTTGCAGCTCTGGCAGGATATACTGAATCCAAATCTTGAGTTGCGGAAAACAATATGCTTATTACTCCTTTCTTATCCAATTTATTTTTTCCCCGTATTTCCTCCAATAATTCTTTTGCAGCAAGCAGAATGTCTTTTTGATTATTATTTGTCGTTGTAGCTCCTCTTATAGTAACAATACCCACGAATATCGCACATCCTTTTACATGTATAATTTGCATATAAACGTTTATATGCAATATAACTTTCTTTTTTATTATATATTAAATATGTAAATCTAACAAGCTATTTTAATACGACTTTGCCTATAATTTCAATGCTTTGATTTGTAGTAGCGGATGTATTTAAACTCGGAGATTCAATATTTTTGCTAATTCCTACTACTTTAACTCTAATGTTATCTATATACTTACTTCCATCAACTTCAATCAGGTCATTGTTAAATACACTGAGTTCTATTTCATTATTTTTTGAAAAATCAGAAACAGTATCTCCGTTTACCAATATTTTAACATCATCATATTCTTCATCCAACAATTTAATTATTAACGTTCCTTTTTGTTCCTCATTAATATCATTAATGGAAATGAATTTAGCTTTGTTAGTAAATTGAGATGTAAAAATTGAATCCTCACCTTTTAAATTTAAAACCTGAATCAATATAGTAAAAGCGAAAAAAACAATTGACAGAAACAATACGAATTTTTCCATCTTGTTGAATAAGTCCATATAAAAGCCCCCCGGCAACCTAATTTTACCCCTTTAATATAATATTGCTCATACTTATATATTGTATGCATATAAATAAGCAATAATGTACTAAAACTTTTATGTTAACAGTTTTTTCCTGCCAGATACCCTGTGGAATATGCTATTTGGAGATTATATCCTCCTGTCAATCCATCTATATCTATAATTTCTCCAGCAAAAAATAATCCCTTTAAAATCTTTGATTCCATTGTGGAAGAATTTATTTCCAGCGTTGATACTCCGCCTGATGTTACAATAGCTTCCTCAAGGGGCCTAAATTTTTTAAATGTTAAGGGAACGCTTTTTATTAAATCTACGATATTATTTCTTTCTTCCTTGGTTATTTGATTTATAAATTTTTCTTCATCAATTTTAGACAATCTCAATATTATGGGTATCATCTTCTTAGGAAGTAGATCTTTTAACCCATTTGATATATGTTTATTTTTATATAAATCAAAATCCCTCAGTATTCTTTCATCAAGTTTATCTATTGATAAAGCCGGCTTTAAATCAATCTTTAAATCAATTCTTTTACCATCATATTTATTTATGTAATTACTCATTGTTAATACTATTGGTCCCGAAATGCCGAAATGAGTAAAAAGCATCTCTCCAAAATCTTCATATATTTTTTTTCCGTCCGAATAAGCAGATAATCTGACATTTTTAAGAGTTAACCCTTGGAGATCCTTTACCCAGCTCTCAACAGTTTCAAAAGGTACAAGGGACGGTTTCAAAGGTATAATCCTATGCCCCAAATTTTGAGCGAAATTATATCCGTCTCCTGTGGAACCGGTAGAAGGATAAGATTTGCCCCCAGTACATATTATTATTTTGTCAAAAAATAATTTTTCTCCATTTTTCCCCATTATCATAAACTTATTACCTTTTTTTGATATATTTCTAACCTCAAAATTAAATAATATTTCTACTCCATTGTCCTTTAAAAACTTTTCAAATGTTTTAATTACATCACTTGATTTATCCGAAAGGGGAAATACTCTGTTTCCTCTTTCAACTTTAACTTTAAGTCCATATTTACTTAATAAATTTAATATATCAGTATTTGTAAAACTATATAGGGCACTATATAAAAATTGATAATTAGTCACAATATTATCAAAAAAATCTTCTATAGGAGAACTATTTGTTATATTACATCTTCCCTTTCCGGTAATATATAATTTTTTTCCTATCTTATTATTCTTTTCTATTAGAGTAACTTTTCTTCCGTTAGAGGCAGCCGTTCCTGCTGCTATTATTCCGGCAGGACCTCCGCCAATAACTCCTACGGTTTCGGCCATCTATTAATCCTCCCTTAAATGGCATGTATCATTTAATAATTTTAATATTTTATTATAATCCCCAAATTCAATTATTGTTAAACTTACATTATCTAAGGATATATTGTTATAACTAACAATATCTATATTTAAAATTCCTAATATCATACTTTTAATAGCAACATTATGAGAAACTATTAATATATTTTTATCAGGATTCTTATCCAATGTCTCATTTACAAAGCTCATAGTTCTATTCTGTACTTCCATTAGTGTTTCTGCTCCGTCAATTTTAAATTTGTATGACTTCTGTAACCATGTTGTATATTCCTTAGGATATTTTAAGAGAATATCCTTGTTTTTTTTACCTTCCCATGGTCCAAAATCAATTTCTCTTAACCTTTTATCGGGAGACACATTTAAATTTAATTCCTTGCCAATAATCTGAGCTGTTTCAACAGCTCTTTTTAAATCACTGGAATAGATTATATCAATTTTTTCGCTTTTAAGCCTTTTAGCAATCTTACCTGCTTGACTTCTTCCCAAATCAGTCAATGGTAAATCACTTTGCCCTTGTATCATTTTTAATTTGTTCCATTCAGATTCTCCGTGACGAACTAAGAATATTTTTTTCATTTTTGTCCTCCAGTTTATTTGTTTGTTTTTTTATATATTTTATTATATCAGATGTTGTTTTTTTTTCAATTTATCATTTATGATAAGATTTGTTATGATATTTATAGGTATAAAAATAATCCTAATGATTAGGATTATTTTTATCGTAAATGTTGTATTTATTCCATATGTCCTCCAAATCTCCAAACTTCCGAATTATATCCTTTTCGTTTTCGAAACCCGTCGCTATAATTAACGCATTTATTAAACTCATGGGAGCTACTAAAGAATCCACAAAGGATACCATACTGTTTCTGGCTGCTAATGTTATGTCAGAAATTTGGGCTGCAGGAGAAATTAAGCTGTCGGTTATAGATATAATATCACAATTCCTTTCTTTAACATATCTCAATGCCTCCAATGTTCTCTTTGAATATCTCGGATAACTTATAACAATAACCAAATCCTTGTCAGTAACTTTCATTAACTGTTCAAAGATATCATTAGGACCTAAGTTCACTACCTTTACATTGTCTATTATAAAATTCAAATAGAATCCTAAATATTCGGCCAAAAATGATGAACTCCTTAATCCCAGGACATAAACTATTCTTGCTTTTCGTATTTCATCAGCAGCTTTCTCAAAAGCATCATAGTCAATTTCATCTATTATTTTATTTATACTTTCTATATCCTTTTTAAGGATCTTTTTCAAAGAATTTTGTCTGTCAGAAAAATCATCATTTAAAGAAATCCTTTGAACTGTAGTGAGTTTATTTTTAATTAAATCCTGTAATTCTTTTTGCAAATCTCTATATCCTTCATATCCTAAGGTGTTTGCAAATCTTACTACAGTAGATTCACTTACATTAACGCTTTTCCCGAGCTTAGAAGCGGTCATAAAAGCAGCCTTGTCGTAATTTTCCATTATATATTCAGCTATTATTTTTTGTCCTTTACTAAAGGTACGATAATTCTGCTGAAGTGTTTTAATTAAATCCAAATTTTTTTTCATTATAGTATCCTCATATTTCTTATTAATTTAATTTATTTCTATTACAATTCTCGACTAATTCATATCCCTTTTTTAAAGCAAGTTTATTTAATTCTTCCGTTCCCTTTGGAACTCTATCTAAAACGGCAGATTCAAGAATTTTTTTTGGCACAATATCCAAAATGCCGTTAATTGCACCAATCGCAACAATATTAGCTACCATTGGTTTGCCTATTACTTCCCTCGCAGTTTCCAATATAGGAACTTTAACAATTTTTTTGGCTCTATTGGTATCCGGAACATTTACAGTTGAATCTATAAGTAATATTCCCTCTTCATCCAATGAATTAATATATTTATCACAAGATTTTTGATTTAATGCCAATAATAAATTTGTTCTTCTAACCTTTGGAAAGTCTATTTCTTCATCGCTTATAATTACCTCAGCTTTGCTGGATCCGCCTCTGGCTTCAGGTCCATAAGACTGAGATTGAATAGCATTCTTACCTTCCATTATTGCCCCTTCGGCTAAAATAATTCCACCTAAGATAAGCCCCTGCCCTCCCGAACCCGTCAGCCTTAGTTCCAATCGATTACTCATAATTAATTCTCTCCTTCAAATTTATTTTACAAACATATCTATTATTTTTTGATATTCTTCAGTGTATTCCGGCTCTGTAGTATTTTTAAATTCTCCGATTAAAAATTTTCCCTGAAGATTTTCCGGAGAAGAAGTCTCAGCAGCTTTTATACTAACAGCATTATCCCTTAACCATTCAATCATCTTCACGGCGGATCCTTTTTTATTTTTCCTTCCATAATAAGTAGGACATACACTGACACCTTCTATTAAAGAAAACCCTTTATTCTGAATACCCTTTTCTATAAATGTGATTAATTGTTTAGCATGATAAACAGTACTTCTGGCTACATATGTAGCTCCTGCCCCTATGGCAAGCTGCGGAATATCAAAAGCTTTGTCAACAGTACCATAAACAGCCGTAGTGCCGCGTTCACCCTTTGGTGTAGTCGGAGAATACTGCCCTCCGGTCATTCCGTAAATATTATTATTAAACACAATTGTTGTGATATCAATATTTCTTCTTGCCGCATGAATTAAATGATTTCCTCCGATTGCTACAGCATCTCCGTCTCCTGAGATCACGATAACTTTCAGTTCAGGATTGGCTAACTTTACTCCTGTTGCAAAAGCCAACGCCCTGCCGTGAGTAGTATGGAGAGTATTAAAATCCATATATCCTACAGCCCTCGAAGAGCAACCTATTCCTGACACGACACATACTTTATTTTTATCCAAATCCAAATCATCTATTGCTTGTATAACAGCCCTCATTAATATTCCATGGCCACATCCCGGACACCATATATGGGGTAAATTCTCCATTCTTAAATATTTTTCAACTAATGGACTTGCCATATTATATTACCTCCTTAATCTTAGAAAGTATCTCTTCAGGGGTAATGATATCACCATTAAATTTTCCTAAAGAAAAAACATTTGATTCGTTCTTTACAACTCTTTCAACTTCCAAAACCAATTGCCCATGATTAAGCTCAACTACAATTATATTTTTAACTTGCTTTGCAATTCTTTTAACTTCTTTCTCCGGGAAAGGCCAGATAGTTATAGGTCTGAACATTCCGACTTTAAGGCCATCTTTTCTTGCCTGTTTTATTGCACTTTTAGCACTTCTTGCCGTTCCGCCATAAGCTATTACTATGGTTTGCGCATCTTCTGTATATAATTCATCATAAGTTATAATATCATCTACATTATCTTCGATTTTTTTCATAAGTCTTGTACAAAGAGACTCGGCCACTTCAGTACTATTTGTCGTAAATCCGGATTCGGTGTGCACAAGGCCCGTAACATTAAATCTAAAGCCTTCACCGAAAGATGCCATAGGAGGAACCAGCTCTCCTTCTTCTACATGATAAGGCAAATAATTTTTATCTCCGGCTTTAGGTTTTTTACGATTGATAATCATTAAATCTTCCATTTTTGGAATTTCAATACCTTCCCTCATATGAGCTACAATTTCATCCATTAACAATATAACAGGCGTTCTATATTTTTCTGAAAGATTAAAGGCTCTGACAGTTAAATCAAAAACTTCTCTCACCGAAGAAGGAGATATAACTATTATAGGATGATCTCCATGAGTACCCCATCTCGATTGCATTACATCCCCTTGAGATGGTGATGTAGGAAGTCCCGTACTCGGACCTTCTCTTTGAACATCCACAATTACACAGGGTACTTCAGCCATAGCCGCATAGCCAATATTCTCCTGCTTCAGTGAAAATCCCGGACCGCTTGTGGCAGTCATGGACTTCATTCCTGTAAGAGAAGCTCCTATTATAGCGGCCATAGCCGAAATTTCATCTTCTGTCTGAAGAAACTTTCCCCCTACCCTTGGCAATTTCACAGAGGACTCCTCCGCTATTTCCGTCGACGGAGTTATAGGATACCCTGCATAAAAACGCATTCCTGCAGCAATAGCACCTTCTACGCAAGCCTCATTACCCTGAAATAATTTAATGTTATTTCTCATCTTATTTACCTCCCAGATAAATTGCATAATCTGGGCATCTTAACTCACACTGCCCACATTTTATACATGCATCTATATTTTTTATGTTTACTTTTTCATCTTTTAATTCCAAGACATCTTTGGGACAAAAACTGACACAAATACCACAACCTTTGCACCAATTTTTGTCAATATACAAAATCTTTTCTTTTGGCTGCAAGATTTCTTCCCCCTTAGCATAAATTTGTCTAAGTAAATAATATCAAAAGCCCATCACAAATGCAAGTTTTATTTCATTTTTAATTAGCCTTTTTTATTTTTGCAAGTTTTATTTCATCATTATCAAAAAATAAAAAACCATAAGGTTTTTAAGAACCCTATGGTTTTTTATTTTTATATGGGATAAACTTTATATTCTTCATTTGTCAAAGAACAATCTATTTTATATTTTTTTGCTTGCCTGTATTTAAAATAATTTAATGCTACCTGAGGAAATAATGCATAGGAAAGGACATCTTCATCCTGTTCCATATATTCCTTAATTTCATTTTTACATTGTTCAAGCTGAGGCTTTAAAAGGTCTGCAGGCCTGCCTGTATATACTTCTTCATCTCCTATTATTTTTTTCTTTATATCTTCCCTAATAGGGACAGTAGGTTTTCCATATAAACCCTTTACATAGTTTTTTATCTCCTTTGAAACAAGTTTATATCTTTCACCCATCAATACATTAGAAAGAGCTTGAGTTCCTACCATCTGACTCATTGGGGTAACCAACGGAGGATATCCTAAATCTTCTCTTACTTTAGGTATCTCTTCCAATACATCTTCAAATTTATCCGAAGCTCCCTGATATTCAAGCTGAGATAATAAATTTGACAGCATTCCTCCCGGAACCTGATATTTCAATGTCCTTGCATCGATATCAAAAATTTTAGGCTTTAATAAACCTTCCTTAATATATTTATCCTTTAATCCTTTGAAATATTCCGCAATTTCCATAAGTAAATCCATATCTAAATCCGGATCGTAAGGAGAATATTTTAAAGAAGATACCATGGATTCTGTCGCCGGCTGACTTGCTCCCATTCCCAAAGGAGAAATAGCTGTATCTATTATATCTGCTCCTGCTTCTATGGCCTTCATATATGTTTGGTTTGCAATTCCGCTTGTAAAATGGGAATGAATTTCTATAGGAATCTTTATTACTTTTTTAAGTTTTTTTATTAATTCTTCAGCCACATAGGGAAGAAGTATTCCCGACATATCCTTAATGCAGATAGAATCGGCACCCATATTCTCCATCTCTTTTGCCAGTTGTACATAATATTCGATATTGTGTACGGGGCTTACAGTATAGGAAATAGCAATTTGAGCATGACCGCCGTATTTTTTTGTTGCTTCAAGAGTTTTCTGAATATTTCTCATATCATTTAATGCGTCAAACATCCTTATTATGTCTATTCCGTTTTCTATAGATTTTTTTACAAACTCCTCAACAATATCGTCAGGATAATTTTTATATCCTAATAAATTTTGTCCTCTTAGTAGCATCTGAAGCTTAGTATTCTTAAAAGCTTTTCTTAATTTTCTGAGCCTATCCCAAGGATCTTCATTCAAAAACCTTAGGCAGGAATCAAAAGTAGCTCCTCCCCATACTTCCATGGCATAATATCCAACTCTGTCCATTTTATCAGCTATAGGAAGCATTTCATCAGTTCTCATTCTTGTTGCCAATAAAGATTGGTGTGCATCTCTAAAGGCTGTTTCGGTAATTTTTATTTTTTTCAAATAGACCCCTCCAAAAAAATATTATAATTTCTCTATTTCATATAAAATCGGGGGATTATTTATTTGATTTATAAAATCAAATTTTACTACCCCAAATTTTTTCTGATTTAATTTTTTTAAAAAATCCTCTATACCTTTATTTTCAATGTACCCTTCTCTATGACCGGTATAGGATGCTATAAAAGCCATTCCGTTATTCTGTAATAAATTCAATAGTTGTAAAATACCCTGTAGAGTTGTTTCCTTTCTTGTAACAATACTTCTATCTCCTTTCGGAAGATATCCTAAATTAAATATACCCAATTTTACCATATTATTAATATATTTGCCTAAATTTTTATGATCATCATTGATAAGAATAACTCTGTCTTCCAATTTTCTTTCTTTCAATTTATTATAAGTAATATCCAAAGCCTTTTTCTGAATATCAAATCCGTAAACTTTGCCTTTAGGACCTACCTTTTCTGCCAACAATACGGTATCATTTCCATTTCCTACGGTGCAATCAACAGCCGTATCTCCTTCCTTAAGTATTTGTTCAACCATATATCTGTATGTAACCACAGCATTTATTAAATATTTATATCCCATTACTACCAGCTCCGTTACAACATTTTTTATTCATTATATATGGTATATCACATTTCAAAGAAAAAGTCTTTTCTCCATTTGATTCATTGGTCTCTGAAAATCCTTTTTTTAAAAGATAATCATTTTTATCCTGATAAAAGATTTGAAAATATCCCATATCCTCCATATTAAACATTACACTTCTCAAAAGAGCTTCACCATAATTTAATCCTCTTCTTTTTTCCGATACAATAACGTATTTAAGTTCGTTAAAATATCCTTCTATGTCAACTCCGCACACTCCCACGAGTTTATTATCCTCTATCATCATATAAGTTAAACCATTTGTATCAAAATTATTCCGTAAAAAATAATTTTCTAAGAATTCAATAACAGCCTTCTCCTCTTCTTTAGACTTAACCGAAGTTAATTTTATCATTTTGATTTTTCCTCCTAATTCTATAATAAAACAAAAAGAGCATAAAGAAAACATGCTCAATTGTTAAATGTTTTTAATATACTCTATCTCGTTTTTGTTTAAATTTCTCCATTTTCCGGTCTTTAATTTCCCTAACTTTATATTTCCCAAAGCTATTCTCTTTAGTTCCATAACGGGATGATTTATCATATCGCACATCTTTCTTATTTGCCTGTTTTTGCCTTCATGTATTTTTATTTCAAGGAGAGATGTATTTTTATTCTTTTCCAATATTCGTATCTCGGATTTGGAAGTCACATATCCGTCAATTTTTAAACCATTTCTGAAATCATTAAGTTCCATTTCATTTGGAATACCTTTCACTTTTGCCATATAGGTCTTATCTATATGAAAACTGGGATGAGTAATCTTAAATGCCAGATCTCCATCATTTGTAAGAAGCAGCAATCCTGAAGTATCATAATCAAGTCTTCCCACAGGATATATTCTTTCATCTATTCCCTGTATCAAATCAATCACCTTTTTCCTTCTGAATTGATCCTTTACAGTAGTTACATACCCTACAGGTTTATTAAGTAGAATATACACTTTTTTATCTTCTATTTGCACTATCTTATTGTCGAATTTTACTATATCCCCTTTATTAACTATAAAACCCTGTTCTTTAATTATCCGATCGTTGACTTTGATTCTGCCCTCTCCTATTAATTCTTCGGATTTTCTTCTTGAAGCTACTCCGCAGGAAGCCAAATATTTTTGCAATCTCATAATATTTCCTCCTTAGTTTATATATACATTTTAATCCCTTTACCGATAAATTCAAATACTTTTTTATAACCCATAGGAAAATCCCTTTTCCCCTAATTTATTAAAGCTTAAATATAAACTCCTTTTATTCATATACATTTGAAAATCCTGATTCCCGAACCCTTTTCCCGATTTCGTCTCTATCAATGGTATATAAGCCCTTATTCTTCATCCTTTCAAGATATATACTTCCTGCGAAGGTATATCTCCTCATTAACCCTTCCTTTGTCTCAATGGCTTCATTCTCGTAAGCTATAATATCTCCCGTTGCCAAATTTCTCGGAAGCTCTATAAGAGGAAGACCTTTTGCATATCTTCCGCCGTTATAACCGGCAAGGCTCCCCGTAGTTATAGCTTCCGTATGTCCTACAAACAGTCCGGATTTTTCTCCTCCACAAAAAAGATTATCTATTCCCTTTACCTGCATTGTATTATATCTCGGAGCCATAGACAGATATCTTATTGAATTTCCTATTCCTCCAGAATAAGGATCGATATATTTAACTTTCTCCAGTCCCTTAATTTTTCTTAAGTCTTCCAAAGGATAATAAGAAGTCATCATTTTCGCATGGCCAGTATCCAATAGTACTATATTTTCAGCATACTCTTTTAATGCATATTGCTGGCACACTTTTTTGTCTAATTTATCTAATTTTATATCATCCTTGGGAACGGGAAGTACCACAACACCTTCTCTTTCAAGTTCTTCTCTTACGTCTTTTCCGAGAGAATCCTTATTTAATTTGCAAGACCCGCTGAAAGCACCAAAGGAACCGTCTTTTCTCAATCCCCGTATATCTTTCACCCCTGCCTTCTCGCTGATACTTATTCTCGGTCCGAAGGTAGGACATCTTAAAATACACATAGCGCATCCATTTCCATATTTTAAGCAATTCCCCATAGGTCCGGTGGATCCTGTCGTATCTATGAAAACATCTCCTTCAACGATCTCATCATTATTCAATATTATGTTTTTAATCTTACTGCCTTCCTTTATTACGTCTATGGCTCTGCTTTTAAACAATACGTTTATTCCCATACTCTTTACTAATTTTCTTACCTCATATTCGATATTCGTTACATCATATAAATTAGCATGATGATGGCCGGGAAAATTAATATTTTTATGAATTGAAAGTTTATCCGTTATGTTAAAAAGTTCTTTTGCCCCCAAAAACGTATTTTCCTCCTGAGCTGTAAATCTTCCGTTATTCCTCATTATTCCCCCTACGTTACCAAGTCCTACAAGCATGTCGGTTCTCTCTATCAATAATACTTCAGCACCTGTTTTTCTGGCAGAAATGCTCGCTGCACATCCTGCCCAACCTCCCCCGATTACTATTACCTTTTTCAATATTGTTACCCCCTATTTAAATATTTCTTTAGGATTTATTGAAGTTTTACAAGCTCTCACTTTATATCCCGAATTAAGCCTTTTAACACAGGAGCCGCATATTCCCTCTCCACAGCATAAAATATTGTTATTTGTTACCATAAAATTAAGATCTTTAGGACATTTTTTTATAATATCTGATACTCTTTGATGTAAAATATCCGACCCTGCGCTAAATACCAAAGCTATATGATCCCTTGAAAAAATTTCATCAATTGATTTCTCCCCTTCATTTTCCATTAAATTCTTTTCTATTATTTCTACATTATTTAATTTATCAATATATTCTTTTATATATATGGAATTGATATTTCCCTTGTCTATCAAAAGATAGATTTTATTATTCCTCTCAGATAAAAACTTTGTAACCAAAACCACAGATGACTGTCCAATACCTCTTGCAGCAATGAGACAATTTGAATTGTATATCTTATTTAAACTCTTTACCCCCAATATCCCATTCCAATAAGGGCCCCTTATTATAACCTTATCCCCCTGGGATAATCTTTTAGTCTTATTCCCTCTTATCTGGTAAACAATAATTATCTTATTTTCACATATATCCATTACAGACATGGGAGAATCATAGTAATTAACATCTTCATAATTTCTTAAAAATACATATGTTCCGGGGTTTTTCAATTCTTCCGCCATATCTTCATTTCCTTCAATCTTCAAGAGCATCAGGTTCTCATTTATTAAATTCCTTTCATCTATTTTACATGAGAACTCTTTTCTCATAGGCTTTGTTTTTTTCCCATTCATATAGTATTCATATAAAATACATACTCCATTCCATCTGCAGTCACAGCAATCTCCCCCATTAAGATGGGAACAAGATATGCAGTTATTAGTATCTGCCAATTTGCAAGGGCAATATATACTTCCTGCATCTATACATTCAAAAGATTTGTTCAAATTTATCCCCCCTAAAAACCACTTAATATTAGAATATTGATATAAATATTTTTTGTTACAAAAAAAGTGAAAAGTCTGTTAAAAACAGATTTTTCACTTTTTGCGATGTGTTTTTATCCGGTGAAGATCATTTTTATCTTTTCAAAAAAACTAAGTTTTCTCACCGTATTTTTAGAAACCAGTTCGTTTACCGATATTACTTCTCCATCTAAATATACGGTTATCTTTCCTATCCGAGCTCCCTTGGATATAGGCGGATAAATTTTATTATCGGTTTCCACGTATATCTTAATATCTTTTTCTTCTCCTTTTTTAATAGGATAATATAAACTTTCTTTTGTTGATACATTTATTTTTTTTCTATCCCCGTCAACAACATCTATACTATCGATAATTTTATTTTTATCGTATATATTGCAATAATAGTAATTCTCAAATCCATAGCTCATCAGCTTATAAGCATCATCAAACCAATTTCCATCGTCTAAAACTACTGCAATCAGTTGCATTCCGTTTCTATTGGAACTGGCAACAAGACACCTTCCGGCCTTCTTTGTATATCCTATTTTAACTCCATTGCCATCTTCGTAATCCCATAGGGTTTTATTTTTATTACAGAAGTAATTGTTATCTTCTCTGTTTGCCTTCCAAGTTTTGGCACTTACTATTTTCTTGAATTCTTCATTTTTAAATGCTTCCCTTGTGATTAAAGCAAGATCATAGGCATTGGAGAAATGATTTTCATCTTCAAGACCGTGAGGATTTGAAAAATGTGTATTTGTAAGATTTAACTCCTCTGATTTTCTATTCATCAAATCAACAAAATTTTTCTCTGTGCCTCCTATATGTTCGGCAATAGCGACAGCCGCATCGTTACCAGACCTTAACATCAGACCATACAACAAATCTTCTAAGGATACCTTCTCTCCCTTTTTTAAATATATACTTGAGCCTTCTGTTCTTACAGCATTTTCGCTAATCTTCACCATATCTTTTATATTTCCTCTCTCCAAAGCTATAAGGCAGGTCATTATTTTGGTTGTGCTGGCTATGGATGTTTTCTCGTAAGGATTAAGTGAATACAATATTCTGCCCGAATATTCATCCATCAGAATAGCACTTTTAGCATTGATTTCGAGGCTTTTTTCAAGGTCGTCTCCATGGACAGGAAAATTGAAAGCAAAAAAAATTAATATTATCATAAATGTAAGTATTTTTTTAAATTTCAAATTTTACCCTCCTGTATAAAAACAACAGAGCAGAAAATTTCTGCTCATTGAGTAATGTTTGTACTTTCTTTATCTTTATCATTATCTTTGTTATTATCCTTGTCTTTCATTCCTTGAAAATTATCGATTACTTTACCCATAAAATCGAACAGATTGTTTAAAGCACTGCTGCCTTCATCTACCGGCAACAATTTTATTTGTTCATTTCCCACTACTATAAAGCCTACAGGCTGTACCGATACTCCTGCACCGCTTCCTCCGCCAAAAGGAAATTTTCCTTCTTCATCTTCATAAGAATTTTTAATATCTTTGCCAGTACTGTACTCCGAACCTCCCGATGCAAATCCGAAAGAAACCCTTGATATGGGTATAATAACAAGCCCATCTGCAGAACTTACAGGATCTCCTATTATTGTATTTACATCCACCATTTCCTTTAAGCTTGACATCGTAGTTTTCATTAAACCTTCTATTGGATGTTCAGGCAAATTATTCACCACCTTTTTTAATTTTAAAACTATGAATACTTCCAATAATAATATAAACCAATTTGCATTTAATTATGCAGTCAAGATATACTTCAAAATGATTTTTATAAAATACCGGATTTATCTTTACTTTAAAGTTTTTAACATCATTGTGGCCCAAAATAAACCCTGAGATTATACTTTCAATCCACCACAAAAATCCTACAGAAATTCCCGTCATTGCCGGATCTTCCAATCCCAAAGATATAAAAAAATTGAATTTTTCAATAAGAATCTTTTCTCTGTATTTTAAAAATTTTTTTTTGTATATATTAAAATTTTTTTTAGATTTTTTTAATGTGTTTAATATTTCTTCTCCCTTATTTTTATAATGTGCGGTATCCTTTTTTCTGTTTTTAAAATATTTATTTAGAGGAATATTAATCAATCCCCATAAAAATATTACTCTGATATCCAAAACATTCTCATCATTTTTTTTATATAAAATTTTAACCTTGACAGGTGTAATCAATATCCCCAGAATAAATCCAAATAGTATTAATAACCTCCAAAACATTTCTTCACCCCTTACGGAATTACCGATTACTACCTATCTTTCCCATAAAAAAAGAAAAATAATACATTAACCGTATTATTTTTCCTCTGTATCATCTTCTTTAAATTCTTCTATTTTTGGAAGTTCACTTAAATCACTTATTCCAATATGTTTTAAAAATTCTATAGTCGTTCCGTATAATATAGGCCTTCCGGTCTTCTCAAGCCTCCCTTTCTCCTCAATTAAATCCTTTTCCAACAAATTTTCTATTGCTTTATCACATCTAACCCCTCTTATAGCTTCTATTTCATTTTTGGTGATAGGTTGTCTATAGGCAATTATGGATAAGGTTTCCATTGATGCTCCGGATAAGCTTTTATTTTCTTTAGGCATGTACAACTTTTTAATCCAAGGATAATGCTCCGATCTGCTGCTCAACTGATAATAATCTTCTGTTTTAACAATTTTTATTCCTCTTTTATTATAATTAAACTCATCCGTCATCTCTTTAAGTATCTTTTTTACCTCTTCTTCTTTCATTTCCAAAATATTAGATATATCTTTTATATTCAGAGGATCCCCCCATGTAAATAAAAGGCCCTCGATTATTGACTTTATATCAGATATTTCCATAAACTTTATCCCCCATAATCCTATATTTTCATAATAAGTATATCTGAAAAATCTTCATTTTGCTTGATTTTTATTTCCTTTGACTTTGTCATTTCAAGGATAGCTAAGAATTTTGTAACTATATAAGAATTGCTTGCATCATCTTTTATGAGAAAGCTAAATTTGATTTTACTTTTTTTCTGCAATTCCCCTCTTATTTTTTTTATACATTCCTCTAAAGGAAGCTCTTCTCTCTGTATTTCATTAATGTTTAAAATCTTATTCTTCTTCCTGTTTTTTCTTTTGATTATATTATTTAAAGCCTGAACCAAATCATCAATATTCAATTCATCAATCTTGTCTTTTCCCTCTTCAAAGTCATTCAAATCATCTTTTAACTTATAATATACCTTATTTTGAATTTCCTCATAATATTTAAGCTGAGATGAAACTTCTTTATATTTTTTATATTCTACCAGTTTCTGTACAAGTTCCAACCTCGGGTCAACTTCTTCCATTTCCATCTGGGTACCTTTATTCTTATCATTAGCCGGAAGGAGCATCTTTGATTTAATTTCTAATAAAGTGGAAGCCATAATTAAAAATTCGCTAGCAGCCTCCAAATCAAATATTTTAATTTTATTCAAATATTCGATATACTGGTCGGTTATCTCCTTAATAGGTATATCATATATACTCACTTTAGCATTATCAATAAGATGAATTAACAAATCAAGAGGGCCTTCAAATCTTTCCAAAACAACTTTATATTCCTGCATATAAATAACCTCTTCAGTTTATTATTTTTACCATAATATTAAGTACAATATTAATTAAAGGACTTAATATTTTATCTATTAATCCGGTTACTATCAGCAAAAGGAGTATTATATATAAATACTTCTCATATTTATAAAAATAATATTCGTATTTATCTGGAAGCATGCTTGCTAAAACTTTGGAACCGTCCAAAGGAGGAAGAGGCAAAAGATTAAACAACCCCAGCATAATATTATACCATATCGTAATAATAACAATATTCAAAATTAAATTATTATGGATGATATCCATAGATACAATTAAAGAAAAAAATAGAGCAATAATAAAATTAATTATGGGGCCTGCGGCGGAAACTAAAATGGTATCCTTTTTTCTGTTTTTAAAATAGTTAGGATTAATAGGCACAGGCTTTGCCCATCCGAATCTAAAAACCATTAAAAAAATAAATCCTATCAAATCTATGTGTTTAAAGGGATTTAAAGTCAGCCTTCCTGCATTCTTTGCAGTAGGATCTCCCAGCTTATAAGCAACAAACCCATGGGCAAATTCATGAAATACTATTGCCGTTAAAAGTCCCGGAAGAATAATCAATTTATCTGCAATCATCTTTCAACCTTCTTTCAAAAAATTTTAGCTAGATATATTTTATAATTTTTTTCGCAAAAACACAAACATATCCAGCTAAAAATAAATTATTTATTCGTAAGAAGGCCTTTCACAACTTTTTTGAACATATTCACAAATCCTGCCTTATCAACGGTTTCTTTAGCTATCAATTTCACTCTATCTACACTCTTACCGTCGATTTTAAGAATTAATTCTCCCACTTCTTTGCCCTTCTCTATGGGAGCGTTTAACACCTCCGGCAGTATTATTTCTTTTTCAGCCTTTCCGGAAGATCCTTTAGGTATAAGAATATAGCTGTCATCTTTAAGAACTACTTCCAGATGTGTTTTGTCTCCTTTGTTTATAGGTACTTTACCTATAATATCTCCTTTTTTACCTATAACCACGGAATCGTAATTTGCAAATCCGTAATCCAATAATTTTTTGCTTTCTTCAAACCTTACCTTTGAAGTTTCGGAACCCATTATTACTGCAATAAGTTGAAGATTTCCCCTCTTCGCTGACGCAGAAAGACAATACTTTGCATCCGAAGTAGAACCTGTTTTTATACCGTTAGCTCCCTGATAATCCTTTATAAGCCTATTGGTATTAACCAAACTTTGAACTATATCCTTTTTCTTTCCAACCTTCATGTCACTCATATAAATGGTAAGCCATTCCTGTATTTTAGCATGCTTCATCAGCTCCTTGGACATCAAGGCTATGTCATAAGCAGATGTATAATGGGATTCGTGTGGAAGCCCCGTAGAATTTTCAAAGTTGGTATCATTCATCTTCAATTCCTTGCTTCTTTCATTCATAGCTTTAACAAATAATTCTTCACTTCCCGCGATGTACTCTGCTAAAGCAACACTGGCATCATTGGCAGATCTTAAACAGATGGCCTTGATTAGATCCTCAACCGTCTGAGATTCTCCCTCTTCCAGATATATTTGACTTCCTCCCATCTTAGAGGCATTTGTACTTATAATCACTTCATCTTTTAAACCTATTTTACCCTTATCTATGGCTTCCATAGTAAGAAGCAAAGTCATTATTTTAGTAACGCTGGCCGGAGGCAACTTCTCATGAGCATTCTTCTCATAAATAATTTCACCGGTATGATAATCGATGAGTATGGAAGATTTTGCTTTTATATCAAAATTTTCGTCTCCATAAGATATATTAAAAGCAGAAAAAAATAATGGAATTATCAATAACAATACAGCTACTTTTTTATAGAATTTCATCCAATTTATTACCTCCTCACATAAATATTCACTTTTATCTTAACCATAAAAAAATTACTTATTCAAATTTAAAAATAAGGAGGTATAAATTTAATTGTTAATTCTTTACAAAATTTAAAATTCAAAATATTTTTGTCTGCTTCTAATAAAGTTTTACTTCATCTTTAGTTACTTCTCCGTATAGGAGCTTTTTCTCAACAGGATTTTTCTCTCCGATTTCTATTATTTTTATGAGTTTTTCCGCCACTTCATTTTCCTTTTCAATACTGTTACTGTGGATATAGCAGAGAGTATCTCCCCTTTTAACAAAGTCATCAACCTTCACACTAAATACTATTCCGGCTGAAAGATCTAAGGGGCTATTCTTAACCTGTCTGCCTGCTCCCAATATTATGTCACATTTTCCTACTTCCTCTGCATTTATTGATCTCACATGTCCTTCTTTGTTTGATTTCAATTCAAAGATATAAGTAGACTTTGGAAGTAAATCCGTATTCTCTACAAAATTTACATCTCCGCCTTGATATTTTACTAATTCCAAAAACTTTTCATAAGCCTTTCCGTTGTTTATTACTTCTTTTATTCGAGTTCTGCCTTCGTCTTCATTTTTTACTTTTTGGGATAAAATTAAAAGCTTACTTCCGAGAATAAGACATAGTTCGGTAAAATCCCTTGGCCCTCTCCCCTTGAGAGTTTCTATCGCCTCTTTTACTTCTAAGGCATTTCCTACTCCGTATCCTAACGGTTCATCCATATTGGTAAGTACAGCAATGGTTTTTCTTCCGTATCCTGTACCTATTTTAACCATTTCCTTTGCAAGCTCAATTCCGTCTTTCAAATCATGCATAAATGCTCCTTTGCCTATCTTCACATCAAGAAGGATGGCATCAGATTTAATAGCAAGTTTCTTACTCATAACACTACTTGCTATTAGAGAAATATCATCCACAGTAGCAGTTACATCCCTTAATCCATATAATTTTTTATCTCCAGGAGTAATATTGGAAGACTGGCTGCATATAGCAATATTTATTTTATTTGCATTATCTATCAATTCGTCTCTTGTTAATTCTACTCGAAATCCCTTAATGGACTCAAGTTTATCCAACGTTCCTCCTGTATGACCCAATCCTCTTCCGGACATCTTGACAAAAGGCACTCCACAAGCGGCAACCATTGGTCCGAGAGCTAAAGTGGTTTTGTCACCTACTCCTCCTGTGCTGTGTTTATCAACTTTAATTCCTTTAATATCGGATAAATCCACAGTTTCTCCGGAATTAATAATTGCTTTCGTAAGATCAAGGGTTTCCCTTTCATTCATCTTTTTTAAATATATAGCCATAAGTAAAGCAGATGCCTGATAATCAGGGATTATATCTCTAACATAGTTTTCTATAAAAAAGTTGATTTCCTCAGTAGAAAGTTCCTCCCCGTCTCTTTTTTTCTTAATAATGTCATACATTCTCATTAATAGCACCTCTTTAAATATTCTTAACGATTTCCTTAACAAGTTTAATGAAAGAATCCTTAATCACTTCCGAAGTTTCAATAACCTCCTCATGATTTAAAGGTTTATCCAATATACCTGCGGCCATATTAGTTATGCAAGAAATGCCGAGTACTTTCATACCACCGTGGACCGCAACTATTACTTCCGGAACAGTTGACATTCCTACCGCATCTGCTCCTAACACACGAGCCATTCTTATTTCTGCGGGAGTTTCATAATTGGGACCTGTAAGCCACAAATATACTCCTTCTTTCAAATTTATATTTAATTTTTCCCCGGCGGCTTTTGCCGCATCTATTAACCCTCTGTCATATGCTTGGGTCATATCTGTAAACCGATGCCCCAATTCATTATAATTTTTACCGATTAAGGGATTCTGTCCAGTTAAATTTATATGATCTTTTATAATCATAAGATCTTTGGGCCTAAAATCTTTGTTCACTCCTCCCGCTGCGTTAGTAACTATAAGATTTTCAACTCCTAAAAATCTCATTACTCTGACTGGAAAAGTAACCTCCTGCAAAGAATATCCTTCGTAATAATGAAATCTACCCTGCATTGCCACCACTTTTTTCCCCTGTAAATTTCCCAATACCAATTGTCCCTTATGTCCTTCAACTGTAGATAAGGGAAAATTAGGGATATCTTTATAAGGAATAACGGTACTGTTTTCTATCTCATCTGCCAAAATGCCCAGTCCCGACCCTAATATCAGTCCAATTGAAGGATTATCATCTCTTCTCCCTTTAATATAATCTCCGCTCTCCTTAATTTTTTCTAATAGATTCATAATGTTCCCTCCCATTATTTTGGATGTATTTCTTTAAGGTATATGGGGTAATATTTTTATCAATTCCCGCTTTTTCCTTATAATACTTAACAATTTTCCAAAACCCTTGCCTTGTAAGTCTTTTACCACTAAGGTTAACAAAAAGAGCTTCCTCTTCTTCTCTAAAATCTTGACATCTAAGTTTGCCGATGTAAAGATTTAAATATTTTAAAGCACAATTTCCTAAGGATATAACTCGTCCCCCTTCAAAGTTTGATTCAATGTAGCCTATGTCAGAGTTTACATTGGAAACATTTAATTCAATAATTTGGGAAACTCTCATTCCGGTATCATACATCAGTTCAAGCATTGTCTTATCTCTCAGACCCTTAAAACTATTGATGTCTGGCTGAGAAAGAAGTAAATCAACCTCTTCTAAAGTTAAAGCCTTTGGCACTTTCCTTTCGTATTTAGGTGATTTTAAATTTAAAGTGGGATTTTCTTTTATTAGCCCATTATAAAACAAATATTGATAAAAACATTTCAGCGATGACAAATGCCTTGAAATAGTTCCAAAAGCCTTTCCTTCTTTTTGAAGCTGAATTAAATATGTAATTACAAAGGTCTTATTTACTTCTTCCATCTTTTCAACGTTTGTATGTGTTTTTAGATATCCTTGAAAATATTGAATATCTCTTAAATATGAATCAAGAGTATTTTGTGATAATCCTCTTTCTTCATAAAGATAGTTCTTAAATTTTTTTAAAATCTCAATCATATAGATACCCCTTTATGCTAAAAATATTACTTTATTTCTGTAACAAATTTCATAAAAATCGGACTTACATATCCTTCTATTATACTTCCAACGATAACTAACATCGCAAAAAGTAATACTATAAACGAATAATTGATAATATCCGAAATAAGATTATTCCTGTATAATCTTTCTTTTCTTCTTCTTATCCTATTTATAGAAAATGACACTCCTGCGGAAGATATAGAAATGATACCTGGAATAATAAATAAATTTTGAGGCAATACAACTAATAAAGAAAATAAAAAACCCTTTAATCCAAATTCGTTAACAAGAAATCCTACGGTAAAACCCAGGGCAAAACCCCTTATTGATAAAATAACTGGTATAACGGCTACTCCTATAACTATAAGCCCTGTTGCCCAGATAATAAATATTGTTTTCAAATTATCCCAAAGAGATTGTTTAAACACTTCCGTACTGTTAAAATCATTATTTTCCAACACCTTAAAAAAGGAATTAAAAAAGGTTAAGATACTTGTCTTCTGAGTATCATTTAAAATCTTAATTGTAATCGCACCTGCAACAATTCCCACTATCAGACAAATAAACATTACAAGATATAAAACAAAATTTTCCCTGAAATATTTATAAATTCCGCTTTTCAATTTATTTTGCAAAATATATCCTCCTTTCAATAGAACAAGCTTTATATAAAATATTATGCTTAAAAGGAGGATATTATCACTATCTTATTTATCTCTTATTTTGTAAATAACTGCTGACAGCAAAGGCCCCTATTATTGTTTTGCTGTCCAATATCTGACCTTTCCAAACCATGTCGACCAAATTATCTAATTTAAATTTTAAAACATCGATATATTCATCATTCTCAGGATGAGATTCTCCCGCTTTTAATCCAGTTGCCAAAAATAGATAAAGTTTCTCATTTGTAAAGCCCGGAGATGTATAAAATTCACATATATACTCCATTTTATCGGCCGAAAACCCGGTCTCTTCTTTCAATTCCCTAACAGCGGCTTCTCTTGGTTCCTCTGAAATCTCCAACATTCCTGCAGGTATTTCTACCAATTCTTTTTCTACCGCTTTTCTATACTGCTTAACCAATATAATTTCATTATCATCAGTTAAAGCAGCAATAGCAACTGCACCGGGATGCTCTACAATTTCCCTCTTTGAATATTTTTTATCAGGAAGTTCCACCATATCTATTCTCAAATTTAATATTTTGCCTTCATATATCTTTTCGGTTTTCATAGTCTTTTCTTCAAAGCCCATCTTTCTACCTCCCTTTCTTTAAATAACTTAAAGCCCATTTCCCTACAGCTCCCAATGTAATAAAATATTCTTCATCATCCTTATATCCCCGATTCATAGTAGTAATATTCAAATCAAAATATTTCATGGCATCCTCAATATCTTTTCCGTCCTCGTATACAACATTGTGGCGCTTAAATATATTATGCTCTTTAAATTGCTCATTAATAACACTATTTTTCTTTTCCCCTAATAATGGAATAATAACCGTACTTTTGGTATTCGATACCTCTCCCAATACTGTTAACGTATGATGACTTACTCCCTGATGCCTTGTTCTCTTATCCTTAAAGCTGATTCTTGGAACAATCAGAGAAGTACCTCCTAAATTATTAACGGCATCGGATATATAACCTTGCTCAATACCACTAAACCCATATTTACTTCCCGTTCCTACAATACCGGGTCCCATTGATATAACCGTAATATCACTTTCCAGTATTTCCTTTGCAGCAATTAATCCTGTATAGATGTTTACACACTCCAAATCGCCTCCGAAGGAATGTCCTATAGTAACAGTTTTATCGATTATTTTCTTCTCCTTTAACAATTTTACCGTATTGCTAAAACCAATAGGAAGAGCACCCCCATCCGTCATTATATAATTAACCTTTACAGTCGGATCCAGCCATTTAATCATAGCAGCAATAGGAGCAAGCATACTGTGAATTTCTGCCAAAATAAAAATTTTCTTCTCTAAGGATTTAAAAGAATTAAATTTTTCATGATATGGACTGTCTTCTTCCTCTGCACTTAAACATTTTATCTGAAAAGGGGTATATCTCATTTTCATAATATGGCCTTTTCCCTCTAATTCTTTTGAGGAATTACTGTAATTGAAAATGACAAAATGGTAACCGCCTGTTCCCAGAGAAAGATTTACCGCAGTAGTATTTAATATCACCACATCTCCTACTCTGACTTCACCTGTAAGGCATTTATAATTAATTGCCCTTTCTATTTTGTCCTCTATGATAACTTCAAACCATACCGTACTCTCATCTTCGGATAATATCTTTGAAACTGTTCCTTTTTTATAACTAATCAGATTAAAAACCTCCTACCTTCCCAAATTATCGATAAATTTCAAAAATCTGCTTTTCTCTATTATACTCGAAAAAGAAAAAAATTCGGAAACAATTTGGATCAATATAAGTACCGCTAAATAAATTAATTTAATATGGAAAGTATAATTTAACGCACAATAAATTCCCAGAGTCAAACCCAAGATATTTGAACCCACATCTCCCATCATAGCTTTAGCTTTTAAATCCAAAGGTAAATACCTAATAATTATTCCATAAAAAGAAAAAATAACCAAAGAGCTCACATTTAATTTTGTAGTTAGCAAGAAAAAAATCGATATAAACAAAAACATCTTTAACGCTCTTCCAGGCCTTAAATCAAATAAATTGATAAAATTAATAAATAAAGCAATCAAAAAAATATTTAAAATCCCATCTGCTGTGTTTTCCGAGATAACTATGGAAACAAACAAAGAAATAAAAAAACCGATTAACGCCTTCAGCATTCCTGTTGTAAGAGTTCCTTTAGTCAAAGCCCGGATATGCCCCTTAAATCCCTTAATGCTTTTATCTCCTATCAGATCATCAATCATTCCGATCATTCCCATTAATACAAATGAAACTGAGTATACCAGTAAGAAATAGTTATCTCTCTCTATAATAAACAGAAAGCTTAGCACAATTACCTGAACTATTATAAACATCAATCCCATTCCTACCGGAATTTCTTCATTTTTATAATTTTGGCATAAACAATTGCTTTTAGCAAGCATCTTCAACAGAAAAGGAGTTGAAATGCAAGAAAGAGACAAGCTCAAGCCAAAAACTATAATAGCCTCTTTGACCATATAATCACCCTTTGAATTTTAGTTTTATTAAAGTTACAAAAATATCGAGAAATTGCTTACCTCTATGAGTAAAATCCCTTATACTTCTTCCTGTCTCTCTATGACTCATATTCACATCGATTTCCCCAACGGTATATCCCATTCTTAAAGTTTCTACCGTCATAGCAACTTCTACCCCAAATCTATCCGGTATATAGCACATATTATCTATTACTTTTTTATTATACACTCTTTGTCCTGATAAAGAAGTATTAATTTTAGTTCCGGTATATTTATAAACTCCATATCTTGCTAACTTCTTTACAAAGCCAAATCCTCCCTTTTTCTTTGGTTGGGGAAACTTTGCAATACTTACATCTACTACATTTTCTATAACCGGATAAATTAATTTTTCAATCTCACTGCTCGTTTCTCCCAAATCTCCATCAACTAACACTAAATAATTAAAATCAATTTTCTTCAATGCTTCCTTTATAGCATAGCCCTTCCCATGATTTTCGTTAAGCCTGATAGCCTGTACATTCATTTCATTAATTATATTCCATGTGTTATCCGAAGATCCGTCATCAACAACTACAATATCATCAACCAAACTGATTTTTTTTAAAGCATTTATAGTATTTTCTATTGTATTCTCTTCATTATAAGCAGGGATCACCGCAACAATTCTGCTTTTCCCTTTCTTATACATAAACGCATCCCCTCACTCATTAGTTATAGGATAATTAACATTAGGTATTAACTCTTCACTTGTACTTTTAACTCCGTAATTCCCTGGCCTTCCTTCCATTGCCAATATTAATGCCGTTTTTCCCATAATTGTATCTGCATTATCGACAGTTGTTATTCTTAGATCCTTATAGTAACTTATATAAGAATAATTAACATTTTCCTTTTCTATTCCTATTACAGGAATACTATTTTTTTTGGCATATTCAATTATTTCTTTATCTATCAGATTAACTCTATTAGGATCTTCAGTCTTTGTTCCTCCTGCAACAATTATATAATCTACAGGCTCATTATATTCCCCTACAGTACCTATAATATTATCTTCATTTAAATAATCAATTATAGGGCTTTTTTCAGAAGTAATTATATAATTAGTCAGATCCTCCATGGCCTGCTGAACATAGCTTTTGCCTTCCTTCTTTGCTATATTATGATTTTCATATATTTTCTTTAAAAATTCTTCATCATCAAAATCATCTTTTATCGTAGTTATACTGACTACATTTCCTCCTGCCATTTTTAAATCTTGACCCAGACCTGAATAAACATAATCGTCTGTAGTTTCAATTATTGCTATTTTAATTCCGTTTAATTTATTTTTAATGACTTCAGGGTATACAGCCTTTGAGAAATCCTTGTATAATTGATTTTCTTTTTCTACCCCCTCCATTTCATTTTTCAAATTATCATTCTCACTTCTTAAATCAGCAAATTGCTTTTCAAGTCCCTCTACAATGCCTTCTTTCTGTTCTATCAGAAAATCCTTAGAATTCAAACTAAAACCTATATATATTCCGATAGCCAATGCAAGAAAAATTGAAGCTATGGAAACAATATAAAACTTCATATTAGGTAACAATTCATCAACCCCTTACAGTCCAAACATTATTCTTAATCTTATTTTCAGTAATGCAATTAGTTCTCTCATAGGTGGAAACATAAGAGTAATAACAATAATAGGTAACAAAGCAGCTACTGCAAGCCCTATAATATATTTCATCTTTAGATGTCCATGATACAGCTTATTTACTCCCTTTGCATCTATTAATTTTGCTCCAACTTTCAGTCTGACTAAAAATGTACTTGCCATGCCTTTTCTTCCTTTTTCCAAAAAATCAATCATATTATTATGAGTACCTACAGCTACTATCAAATCCGCATTATTTGAATAAGCAAGCAATAAAGCTATGTCTTCGCTTGTTCCCGGAGCAGGAAAAACTACAGCCTCCAATCCCAATTCTTTAACCCTTTTAAGCCCAGGAGCCTCTCCGTTAGGGTACGCATGTACAACTATTTCTTTTGCTGCTTTTAAACATCTGTCACTTATGCTATCCATATCGCCGATAACTATATCCGGTATCTGTCCAAATTCAAGTATCGCATCTCCGCCCCCATCCACTCCTATCAATATAGGTTTAACCTCGTTTATATATGCCTGTATAGCTTCTAAATCTCTTTTATAATCCTTTCCTCTTACTACTACCAATACATGCCTTTTATCAATTTTGGTTTTAATTTTGGGTATTTTAAGATTTCCGGTTACTAAGCCCTTTTCTTTTTTTGCATATTCCAATGTATTCTCTATGAACTTATCCAATTCTTCTTCAAGATTTTTATATCCTATACCCAACTCTCTCTTTATATCTTCCGCATCTAAAAGATGGCATGAAGAAATAACTTCATCATTTCTTGTTATATGATCTTCATTGACTTCAATAGTATCTCCTTCATTAACAAGATCGAAAAGCTTTTCATTATCTGTTTCAAATATGGGTATTCCTGCTTTTAATAAAATTGAAGGCCCCTGATTAGGGTATTTCCCGCTGATAGTTTTATCTAAGTTGATTACACACTTTACTTTTTTTTCTACTAATGAAGTGGCCGCTATTTCATCCAAGTCCCTATGGGATATTAAGGCTATATCCCCCAACTTTAATCTTTTAACTAAATTTTTGGTCTTCCTATCCTTCTTAACCTTCCCTCTAATAATCATTGCTATCCTCCAAACTTATTATTACATAAATTATTGCCTTATAATTAATATTTATTATCTTATTATAGCATAAGGTTATAAAAAAGTTAAACTTAAAAATTCAGAGACAGATATTATGATTCTTAAATAAATATATCTGTTTCTGAATTTTTAAGTTTACTGACTATAACTTGATTTTACTAACTTTTGCTCTCCGCCATTTCCTGTTCCAGTCTTAATTTGTCGGCAACCATTGCAATAAATTCTGAGTTCGTAGGTTTCCCCTTGTCGGTATGAACGGTATATCCGAAAATACTGTCTATGGTATCTATTTTCCCTCTTCCCCATGCCACTTCGATGGCATGGCGTATAGCTCTTTCTACCCTGCTCGGAGTAGTATTGTATTTTCTTGCTATACTTGGATATAATTCCTTTGTAACCGCTCCCAATAGTTCTATATTATCTATAACCATAAATATAGCCTCTCTTAAATACAAATATCCCTTTATATGTGCCGGCACTCCGATTTCATGTATAATATTTGTTATTTTTGCCTCCATATTTTTATTTTCTTGATTTACAAAGGTTTGCTTAGGTATATTTATATATTGCCTTTGACTTGGTTTTTCAACATTAACACCTGTTATTTGTTTTAATCGTTTAATAAACACTTCAAAGTCAAAAGGTTTAACAATATAATAATCCACCCCCAGCTCAATAGCTCTTTGAGTTATCTTATCCTGACCGACCGCCGATAAGACAATAATTTTGGGATACTTTTCTAAAACCATGCTGTTGATTTTTTCTATAACTCCCAATCCATCAAGATGAGGCATAATAATATCCAATATAAGCACATCCGGCAATTTCTTTGCCACTAAATCAACTGCTTCAAGACCATCCTTTGCTATACCTACCACCTCAAAATCTTCATGCATACTGACATACTCTGAAAGAATGTCACAAAATTCCCTATTGTCATCTGCAATAAGTATGTTTACTTTCCCCAATACAATTACCCCCTCTGTATCTAATTTTAATCTTTATTTTGTATTCGACAAACAAAATTAATTTCCTTCTATGATAATGTAGTATTTTAATCATTTTTGTTTTTAATAATATAAAAAAGGCCCCAATTAAAATATTAATAAACTAAGGAAGCCTTTTTTGAAACCCATTTAACGGAAAATATAAATTAATGAAAATTGGATTTTCCTATGGGTTATAAAAAAGGCCCCAATTAAAATATTAATAAACTAAGGAAGCCTTTTTTGAAACCCATTTAACGGAAAATATAAATTAATGAAAATTGGATTTTCCTATGGGTTATAAAAAAGGCCCCAATTAAAAATTAATAAACTAAGGAAGCCTTCTTTGAAACCTGCTTAAAATCAAATTTGTATTAAGATATATTGCCTTCTACATTTTTAAAATTTTTGATATTTTGTATATCATACATATATTCTCAAAAAATTCGAATTCTCTATCTTCAAATCCTAATAATTCTTTTATTTTAAAAACTCTGTATCTTATAGTATTTTCATGTTGAAAACTTTCTTTAGCCATAGACTTTATATTTCCCTTATGCTTTATATAAAGTAGAAGAGTTTTTACAAGATCTCCTTTTTTATTTGAATCATATTCTATTAAAGGCTGCATAAATTCTTCATAAAATGTTTTTAAGATTTCATTTTCCTTTATTGTCATCAATAATTTATATGTTCCTATCTGATTGTAAAGCTCCGTTTTACTGTCCTCAAACTTCGAAACTTTACATGACGATATTGACTGTTCGATTGCAGCTTTTATTTGATACAACTTTTCAAAGGAATTACTTATTCCGATATTATATTTTGATACCTGTGAATCCAATATAGCAGTCATCCTCTTTACATTCCTATCCATTTCTTCTTTGCTTATTTTGTTATCAGAATAAACAAACATTAGAATATAATTATAGTACAAGGTTAAAAAAGTATCAGGTCTGTTTTCAAATAGGGACATTAAATATTTAGCCTTACTCTCATCATATTTATCAAATGATATGCATAATACGCTTATATTTTCCAAAAATCTCGGATTTAATCTATAGGCCAAGGACACAATTTCCTCTTTTGTATTATTTTCGTTTAAAATATCGTTTAAAATGGATATATTTATTTGACTGTCCTGATTTGACAATAAAGCTTTACTCACATCCATTATTATATCCGCATAGGGAATGTCCCTTCTGATCATTATAATCGGATAATTTACCTTATTTGCATAATCTATTACCGACTTATCAATTTCTTTAAAATATCTTTTTACAATGCAAATTCCACTCGAATTGTATTTATTATATAATTTTATAGTATCAAGAAGAAGATCCCTTGAATCCTTTAATGCATAAAAACTTGTTATTAAAAATTCTCCTTCTACAAACAGCAAATTTTCTTTCCCTATTATCTCCAAATCTATTGGCAAATCCGGACACTCACATACACTTACTCTATGGATTCTTCTGTTTAAGCCTCCAAGCCCTGCAACTACTTCTCCTTCTCTTAAAGAAGGAAGTTTTAAAGCATCAGATATTGTTATAAACAAAGTTAAACACCACTCATCCTTTTATATATACAGGCAATATGATCCTTACAATACTCATTAGGCGATTTACATTCTGATATATTATAATCATCTTTCTTCATACGTTTTGTCTTTAAAATAATTTCATAGATTTTATCAAGCTCATCGGATTCCCCTGATATGTCCATAGTTATACTTCCCTGAGCTTCACCTATTCCTCCCGCAGAAATAACCGTTCCCTTTACTTTAGCTAACCTTTCTATTCCACTTACTTCCGTTATTATTTCACCTATCAGAGGAACCAAACCGACTGCCATGCCAAACGAATATTTTTTCTTTAATCTGCCTGTTTTTTTTATTATATCATTAATATTTCCTGGAACAAGTTTTTCATAACCTGCAGGTATCATTATGTTTATTCCTTCTCCATACCAGTTGGAAAGAGCATAGGGTACTTCTCCGCCAAGAGATGATCCGACCATCATAGCTGCATTTCCATAATTATCTATTGCATTTGCCCCGCATATTATTACATCATCTTTTTTTATATTTTTAATATCCCTAAAAAAAGTATCATCAATGCCATAGAATTTTCCGTCTTCCAAAATAGCTACATGGGGAACGCTGAAATCCATATTCATTTTTGTTCCTCTTTTACTTACAACTCCACATACACTTACCTTCTCTCCGCATAATAAATAGCAAACTTTCGAAACGGTACTTCCGCCTTTGAACACTATTCTCCCTTTCTCTAAAGCTTTCTTTATCCTTTTATCTTCTCTTATTGAAAGGGCTATAATATATTTTGATTCTTCCGGCGTTAATGTTACTTGCAATATCTCCATCTTTTCTCCTTTATATATACGGTTTCCAATCTATATCATGCCCGAAGTGCCTTGGCCCAAAAGTCTTTAAACCCTTTTCGGTAGTCCATTCTTTCGGCGCGGGAAGTACTATAACGGAAACTTTCATCCCTTCTTTTCCGTAGGGATTTAATAATGGTTCTTTTTCGTCTTCGTTAAATATACAAATAAGATCCGGTACTACCGCATCATATTTACCGTTTCTCCAAGTTATTATATTTTCATTTTTATACCATACTTTAAATTCATCATTATTGTACTCACCACTTCCCTTTATTGTAAGTGTTCCCACAGTAAAACCTTCCAATGTATCCCAATCATTGGAAAAGATACATCCTTTAAATATTACTTTTCCCTTGCCGGAGTCCGCTATTTTTTCTGATATATCTTCATTATTTTCCTTTGCTGTTCTATATGCTCTCCCGATTTTCAAAGCATTCGTTATTGCACCTCTTATAACTGCTTTTTTCAAAGTCTTTGTCGGTTCAACATGATCTACTACCGCTATACTGTTTTGGCTTACAACTGCCAAAGCTCTGACTAAAGATTCAGCTCTAAAGTCATTCACCACATTAGTAATTATGACAGATTCTCCGAATTTATTTACTAAGGACATAGGATGAATACTTACATTGTTTAAATAATAAGTCGAATGTTGAAGTTCCGGCACCGACCTTCCTGCCGGGTCAGCATCCACTATATACTTTCCCGCCATTGCTCCGCTATAAAAAGCTATTGCAGTATTTCCACCTCCAAGTTCCGTAGATATCACTGCTTTTACTTCCTTTCCGAGATATTTCTCCATTTCCCTGAGAGCAATAACATGGGAAGCTTCTTCTGTTACCGGAAGTCCTTCATATTTTTTTATTTCTTCTTCTGTTAAGGGAGATATTGCTCCGCATGAGTATGGAGTAGCAATAAGATCATCATCCTCTAATTCATCAAAATCAACAAGGATGAATTCCTTGTTAAGGTTCAAAGCCTCATCAATTTTTTTTATACCGTCAGATAAGCTTCCCCCTCCTCCGGTTCCTAATATAGTTGCACCATAAAGTATATCTATTAAATCCTGTCTTGTAAGTTTTATCATTTCAATCTTCTCCTTTTATTTGAAAATTAAGTTAAGCAAAAACACCGTTTTATCTTTTAGTTTCTATATCAAGCCAAAGTTTTTAAAAGCCTTGTTACCAATACCCTTGGCACAAGTACATTTTTACCGGATTCTTTTTCTACTATATTTCCCATATCTTCCGTATATCCCATACAATCCATCAAAATAATATCTACATCTTCACTTTTAAATTCCTTTGCCTTTTCAGAAATAAATTTTTTATCTTCATAAGGTTCTGCTGACTTTATAATCGGCTTATATCTCTCATACTGCTTACATGAATCTCTGATCTGTTCTTCCTCAGGCACAAGTATTCCTATTCTTTCCACTCCAATTGCGTCTAATGTAGCCCTTATTATCTTCTCGGGCTGTAAAACCATGGATTTCTTATTGAAATCTTTAAATTTACCTGTACACATAAGCATTGATGCTTTTATATTTCTTTCTTCAAGTTCTTCTATCTTTTTCTGGACTAATTTCCATGCACTATTTTCAGATATCTTAACAATTTTGTCTTCTCCTATTATTGTCACAATAAAAGGTTCTCCCTTTGCAGGCCAAAATTTTTCTTTCACTTCATCATAATTGTAGCCATCCAATGCTCCTATGGAAATTACCTCTAATTCAGGCTCAAGTATATCATTTATATTTTCGGTAATGTCACTTCTTGCTGCCTGTCCCATAGTAATCAATCCGACTTTTTTCTTGATCTGAACTCCCTTAGTTTGAAATCTTCTCTGACTGCCATAAAGTCTTTTAATAATGTTATATTCTTTAGGGTCATAAAATAAATTTGGATTCTTAGGAAATTCTTTTGCTATTTCTACTATATATCTTGCCGCCTGTTCTATATCAAACAAGTGAGTCGACCCTGTTGCACATCCTGCTATAGGAAGTTCAGTTGTTATAGCTATCCCCAATACAGGAGCTTTTGTAACTGTAGAAGGCTGCAATATACTGTTAAGATGAGAAAGCCTATTTCCATAAGGAGTTATATCCTGTTGTGCCAAGGGAAATACTACCGGCATCTTGCCTGTCGTTCTTTTCATTATATCTAAAAGGTATTTACTTACGCTTAATATATATCCTTCTTTTACCGTGTTTGATATAGCATATCCGTTATTATTTATAATCTCGTTTCCCTTTGTTGTATCTACACTTATAATTGCATCCATGTCTTCATATATGCAATTTTCATTTATATCTTCATCATCTACCGATGATCCCATAAACGGAACGGGAAAATGATCTACAACAGGGGCATTAGGACATATATGGGTTGTAATGATGACATCGGAGTCAAGTCTGTCACCTTTTTTATTCATTCTCAGAATCTTAAGGCCCGCTGCCAATACGGTCAAAGCACCATCCCCGTCCGAAACAAATCCGGTTAATTTCGGTCTTGCACCTATACCTCCGAGAGTCCCCGTTATCCCAAGGGTAGGAGCACTTTTACCAATTGATTTTCCATTTCTACCTTTTATTTTTATATATATAAAATCTGTGCTTCCCTTGTCCGTAGTCACTCTGTTTATTTTATATTCAAAATCACCGGATTCATTTTTAAAAACATCTACTACATCCTGTCCTGTAACATTTTTATCATCCATAATTTCATATAAATCTATAACTTGTCTAAGCATTATGCCCCTCCTCAAATAATAAACATGATACATAATGTTCTTTATCCAAATATGTTATTGCCGGTTTCCTTTTCTTACATTCTTCTGTTGCATTTTTGCATCTTGTATGAAATGAACAACCTGACGGTGGATTTATGGGACTCGGTATATTGCCTTCCAAAGTAACCAATGATTCTATTCCTTCTTTACCAAGTTTCGGTATGGAATTGAATAAAGCTTTTGTATAAGGATGTTGAGGAAATTCAAATATTTTATCTGCTGTCCCAAATTCCACGATTTTTCCAAGGTACATAACTGCTATTTTATTTGACATCTGATTGACTACGCCGAGATCGTGAGATATAAGAATATTTGTAAGCTCAAATTTATCTTTCAGATTCCTTAATAGCTCCAATATCTGTGCCTGAGAAAACACATCTATCGACGATGTAGGCTCATCAAGGATGACAAGCTTTGGTTCGGAAGCTAAGGATCGCGCAATTGCTATTCTCTGTCTTTCTCCGCCACTGAATTCATGAGGATATTTAAATGCCGCATCTTCTTTTAATCCAACCATCTTTAACAGAGCATCTACTCTTTCCAATTTTTCTATGCTGTTAAGATGTTCATGAACATCTATAGGTTCTGAAATTATATCTTTAACAAGCCATCTTGGATTTAAAGACCAATAGGGATCCTGAAATACTATTTGTATATCCTTCCTTATATTTCTTATGCTTTTTTTGTCTAAGCTGTATATATCCTCTCCTTCAAATATAACTTTTCCTCCTGTAGGCTCAAAGAGCTTCAATATGGTATTTACAAGGGTGGATTTACCACAGCCCGATTCTCCAACTATGCCTAAAACTTCACCTTTTCTTAATTCAAAGCTCACATCATCAACTGCTTTTAGCTTCAGCACCTTTTTCTTGCTTAACTCATTTTTAACTTCAAAGTACTTCTTTAGATTTTTAACTTCAAGTATTACTTCATTATCATTTATTTGTTCTGTTCTTTTCTTCTTAGATTTTACTGCCTCAATCAATTGTTTCGTGTAATGCTCTTTCGGACTGTCTATTATTTCAGATGTCCTTCCCTGTTCTATTATTTTCCCTTTATATAAAATTCCAATATTATCACAAAATGCAGAAACCAAGCTCAAATTATTTGCTATAAAAAGTACCGTCATATTAAATTTTTCCTGAAGTTCTTTCAATAGTTTTAATATACTTGCCTGAATAGTAACATCCAAATTTCTTGTGGGTTCATCTGCAATTAAAAGTTCGGCTCCGCAGGAAAGAGCCAAGGCTATTATTATTCTCTGCCTCTGTCCTCCGCTCAACTGGTGAGGATATTTTTTCATTATATTCTCAGGGTCTGCCAGCTTTACTATTTCAAGTACTTTTACGGCTTCTTTTTCCGCTTCTTTTTCATTTATATTTTTATTTTTCTTTATAACTTGTACAATCTGATATCCTACTGTAAATACGGGATTTAAGGTAGACATAGGGTCTTGAAATATCATTGCGATTTTTTTACCTCTGATTTCCCTTTCAAGATATTTTTGATTTTTATTTAGTATATTTTCTCCTTCAAGTAATATCTCTCCCTTTTCTATTTCTCCCGGCGGACATTGAAGCAGTTTTAATATGGTAAGAGCCAATACTGTCTTTCCGTATCCGCTTTCTCCTACAATTCCGTAAGTAGTACCCTTTTCAATCTTTATACTTTCTATATCCAATACATTTTTTGTTCCTTCAAAGGTATGGTGGTTTACCTTTAAATTTTTTATTTCTAAAAAAGCCATTTTCCGTTCCTCCTTTATTTGTTCCTCGTTTTAGGATCAAGTATTTCTCTTATCCCATCTCCCAATAAATTAAATGTCAACACGGTTATGAATATTGACAACCCGGGAAATATACTGTACCACCATATATCAGGGAAATAATTTCTTCCTGTACTTATCATCAAGCCCCATTCAGGAGTCGGTGCTTGGGCACCGAGGCCTAAAAAACTGAGGGATGCTATAGTCATAATAACTCCACCCATATCCATTGATGCCTGTACAATAACCGGTGAAATCGTATTCGGTATTATATGTTTAAAGATTGTTTTAAATTTTGATGTCCCTATAGTTTCAGCAGCTTGAACAAATTTTCTTTCTTTCATGGATATGGCCTGCCCTCTGACAAGTCTCGTGTACCAAGGCCACCAAGATATTGCTATAGCCATCATGGCGTTATTTAAACTTGGTCCAAGAACGGAGACCATGGCTATTGCCAAAAGAAGAGGTGGGAAACTTAGAAATATGTCCGTAATTCTCATTATGACTTCATCTAACATTCCTCCGACAGTCCCTGCAATGGCACCTAAAGGCACTCCTATTATTAATGCCAGTCCAACAGAAAGAACTGCCGTAGTAAGGGACACTCTTGTCCCATAAATTACTCTGCTGAATATATCCCTTCCAAGTTCATCTGTACCAAAAAAATGGGTACGTGAAGGAGCAAGAAATTTATCTGCTATATTAGCCTCATTAGATATATGAGAAGGATACGGTATTATCAGAGGAGCAAATACAGCTATTAGGAACAAGACTATCATTACATAAAAGGATATTTGAGTAAGTCTGTTCTTTTGTAATAAATAAAATGATTGTTTTAATTCCTTTACCTTAGGTTTCATAATTTCTATAAATACATTTTTATTTGTGCTTTTTTCCATCTTCAACACCTTCTCCTATACTCTTACTCTGGGGTCCATAGCTATAATTATATCTGCGATCAAATTCAGTATTACATAACATGTAGCAGAAAATATAGTTACCCCTATTATTGCCGGATAGTCTAAAGTCACAACCGACGTTGAAACATAATTCCCTAATCCGGGCCAGCTGAATATCGTTTCTACCAGAAAGGTATTTACCAGCGTATAACCAAGAGATAATGTAAGCACCGTAGCTGTCGGCCCCAATGTATTTTTAAGTGCATAATTCCACAATACCTTTCTTTCCGAAATACCATAAGATCTTGATGCCGTTATATAATCTTCATTTAAAACTTCAAGGAGAGCTGATCTTGTCATTCTTGCCACAAGCCCAATAGGATAAAGAGCTATAGTTATGCCCGGAAGAATTATGTGAGTGAGGGCATCCCAAAATATTGCCCACTGTCCTGTTATCAAACTGTCAAACAAAAGCATTCCGGTAATATGAGGTAAATTATAAAAAATGGTTGTCTCCGTACTTACTCTGCCTCCGAGAGGAAGTATCCCAAGATTTCTATAGAAAATCAATTGCAAAAATAATGCAACCCAAAAAGTTGGAAGAGAAACCGAACCTATTGAAAAAAATCTGCTTATATGATCCATAGCCTTATCTTTTTTCTTCGCGGAATATATCCCCATAGGAATACCTATTATTATTGCAAGTATAAAACCAAACAAAACCAGTTCCAATGTTGCCGGGATGTAAGTTGCCAGTTCTTTCGTTATTGGCTGATGAGTTCTTAAAGAATTTCCGAGGTCTCCCTTTAACAAATCTTTTAAATAATTTATAAACTGTACAGGAATTGGTTTATTCAATCCCAGCTCTATCTTTGCTTTTTCTATCTGTTCCGGTGTAGCTCTTGCGCCAACCCATTTTGCAGCGGGATCTGACGGGACGATTCTTGCTATAATAAAAGTTATGGTTATTACTCCTAACAGCACAACCAGCCCCATCAAAAGTCTTTTAAAAATGTACTTTTTCATATGCCTTTCCCCTTTTAATTAAATTATATTAGATTTACATGAAGTATCTTTCACATCACAATCCCCTTTATTTTTTTATAAAAACAGATGCAAATAATTATTTAATATCTTAAATTTGCATCTGTTTTTATTTTGAGGGGAAATATCTTATTAGCAGGTAAATTTTAAAATTTTGTGATTCAAATTTTATTCTGTATACAAATCATAGAAATATATTACTCCTTCATAAGCAGGATTAGACTCAAATCCTTTTACTTTCTTATTTACAACCCATGTTGACTGATCATCATATATATTAATAAAATATGATTTATCAACCACTTCTTTTTGAACATCCACAAGTATTTTTTCAGCTTTTTCTCTGTCCGTAGCAATTAAATTTTCTGCTTCCTCTATCATAGAATCAAGCTTAGGATCCTTTATATATGAAAGGTTAAATGTTATATTTTCTTCCGATTTTACTAAACTTGTAAACCAGCTTATAGGACTCGCATAATCAGGCCACCAGTTCATAACAAGTATATCCTGTCTGTCCTGGGGATTCGTATTCTTTGATTTTTCCCACACGTTATCCCAGTTCATTTCTCTTATCTCAAGATCAATACCAAGTTTTTTTAGATTGATTTGATATAGCTGGGCAAAATTTCTATAGGCTTCAGTTCCTGACGTAAAAGTCATCTCAAGTTTTAATCCATTTGGGTCTACTCCCGATTTTTTAAGATATTCCTTGGCCTTATCCAAATCAAACTTATACTGAGGAATGCTTTCATCGTGTCCCCAAAGTCCCGGAGGAACAAGACCAAAAGATTGTTTTGCCTGTCCTTCCCTCACATCTACAACTGCTTCCTCATAAGGAAATGCATAGCTCAAAGCCTTTCTGAAATCCACATTATCAAGAGGCGGTTTTTCCGTGTTAAAAAATCCTATTACATTTCTCCATGTATCCTTATTTTCTACCAATAAATTTTCATTTTGTCTTAATGCCTTTAAATCCGTATTTGAAAACCTGTCGGCAAAAAGTGCTTCACCTTTTTCAAGAAGCTGTCTTCTGGCACTTCCTTCTGCAACCTTTTTGATTACAGCGTTAGAGTATTGCCCTTCTTTCCATCCTCCCCAATATTTATCGAATTTTTGGAAAACGACTTCTTCACCTTTCGTTATTTTCATAATTTTATATGGCCCTGAACCGGCATCATTTCCTTCATTAAACCATTCACTGTCTTTATCTATTGCATTAGGTGATATTATATATGCTGCATATCCGGCCGATGCTATAAGATCTATGGGAGCCGGATATTTAAGATTAAACGTAACTTCATACTCTCCTGTAACTTCTATTGATTCTACGCTGTCCCAAATAAAGGCCGCTCCAAGGTTCATATTTTTTGTTCTTTCTATAGATTTTTTTACTGCTTCTCCATTCAATGCTTCACCATCATGAAATGTTATTCCTTTCCTTATATTAAACACCCATGTCTTTCCATCTTCACTGGCCTTCCAGTTTTCTGCAATAACCGGTTTTAATTTCTGAGTCTTATAATCATATCTCGTTAAAGTTTCATACACATTTTGCAAAACTATTATTCCGTTTGAATATTCAACACTGGGATCCAAATTTATATATGGCTCCGTACTATAAGCATAATAGGCAATTTTTTTATCAGATGCCTCTCCCTTTTCAGAATCATTTCCCCCATTTCCACATCCGACTAACATAACTGCAATAAGCACTAAACATATTATTGCTGAAAATCCTTTTTTCATTATATTTTCATCTCCTCAATGCAACCCATTTATTTTTCATAATATTAACACAATTTAAGATTTAATTCTTTGTATTTTTTACAAAATTTTTTATATTTTTTTATAAAAAATATATTTTATTGCATTAAATCATTTTTTTATCCGATATTTACAATAATCGACATCATAATGATAAATAAATTAAATCCAATTATACCTTTTTTAATCCTCTTTTTTTAATAAACGTTTTCCATTTTTAAATTACTGATATGTAAATAAAAATTACTTTTTTTATAATAATTCAAATTCTAATATGAATAAGAAAAATTCTAAAATTTCATTTTTAGAATTTTTCTTAGTTATTTATCATTTAAAATAGCTTTTTGTAATATTTATATATACAATTTCTTTATCATATATAAATTTATTAAAAAGGAAGTCTTTTTTGAAACTCACCTGAAGTCAAGTATACATTAAAGTATATTATAAAAAAGATAGGATAAAATAATCCTATCTTTTAATTTCTAAATATTCACTATTATCATAACTATTTTTTATCTGTCTCAACATCCATTCTATATATAATCCGTATCCTTTCGACGGATCATTGACAAATACGTGAGTTACCGCACCTACTATCTTTCCATTTTGAATTATAGGACTTCCGCTCATCCCCTGAACAATTCCTCCGGTTTTCTGCAATAGCTTCTTATCTGTAACCCTTATAATCATACTTTTTTGTTCCGGAACTGTTTGATTATAAGCTTTGACTATTTCGATATCAAATTTCTCCACTTTTTCTCCGTCTATTGTACTTAAAATATAAGCTTTCCCTTCTTTAACTTCTTCTTTAAATGCAATGGGATAAGCTTTTGATTTACTCAGACTATTATTGTATAGATCTCCGTATATACCAAAGGAAGTGTTCTTATTTATATCTCCTATTGTACCTTCCGTTTCATAGAATATTCCTCTTATTTCTCCCGGGCTTCCTTTTTTGCCTTGTTCTACATTAGAAATCTTAGCATTCATAATTTTGCCGTTTTCCACACTTAAAAGTTTGCCCGTATCTATATCGGTAATTCCATGACCTAATGCGCCAAATACTTTCGTATTTTCGTCATAAAATGTTAATGTTCCTATTCCCGCTGTTTTATCTCTAACCCAAATTCCCAGCCTGTAGCAATTATCCTGCATGCTCTTTACCGGTTTTACTTCGGTTGTAAAATTAGCTTTATTCCTTTCTATCTCTACTTTTATACGAGTATCTTTTAAATCATTTAAAAGTTCAACCACATGTTGAGCATCTCTGATTTTTTGACCATTTATCTTTACTATACTATCTCCTGCTTTTATTCCGGCATCCTTAGCAGGATTATATTTTTTACCGTCTATACCTATAATATCTGCAACTGCAACTACCAATACACCCTTTGTATTTAACTTTACACCAATGGAATTTCCTCCAGGAATTAAATAGGGTCTTTCTATTACTTTCACTTTTACATCTTTTACAGGTATTAATCCAAGTAATTTAAATTGAAACTCAGTATTACCTATTTCTATTCCATCTATACTATAAGATCTTTTAAAAGACGAATTATCTTTTTCATAACTCACCGGCTTAACTATTTGATTATTTGACTCTGTTTCGTCAAAGGTAAAGGGTAAAAGAATATCAAGAACTTTATTCTCTCCTTTAATTACATTTATTTCTACCGGTAAGCTGTAAACACTGATTAATTGTATAATGGAAATAAAAAACAAAATCAGAAAAAAATTACAGAAAATTCTTTTATGTCTATAATGTTTAGTCAATAAAAATCACTCTCCCAATCTTGCCTTTTCTATCTTCACCTCCAAAAAAAAATTTTTTGTGCAAATATAATTTAGCCTTTTTGAGAGTTAATTATTCTCTGTAATTATTTATTGATATGTAAAGCACAATAATTTTTGGAAAAAAAAACACTTTAAATTATAAAGTGTTCTAAGTAATTTTTTTAAATTTTTTTGACATTTCCAACATTTCCTTTGCGTGAAGCTTAGTTGTATCAGTTAAATTCACTCCACCTAAAAGTCTCGACATTTCAGCTATTCTTTCCTCATAATTAAGTATTTTAACTTTTGTGCTTGTCCTCCCATTTACGATTTCTTTTTTTATAGAAAAATGCGTATCAGCTAATGCGGCAATCTGAGGTAAATGAGAAATACATATTACTTGACGTCCTTTTGATATTTTATAAATCTTTTCTCCTACTATTTGTGCCGTTCTTCCGCTGATCCCAGCATCTATTTCATCAAAAATTAAACAAGGTATTCTGTCGTATTTTGCAATGACCGTTTTAAATGCAAGCATTATTCTTGACATTTCTCCTCCGGAAACTATTTTTGATAATGGTTTCAATTCTTCTCCCAAATTAGTTGAAATTAAAAATTCAATTATATCAAATCCCTCTTCTCCATAATACTTCATTTTTTTAAAATTTATTTTAAATATAGAATTTTTTATATTCAATGTATGAAGTTCCTTTGAAATATCCGATTCTAATTTTTTAGCTATTTTTTTTCTCATTTCCGATAAAATGGTTGAATTTTTATTTAGTTCATTTTCCGTTTCCTCTATTTTTTTATTTATTCTCTCTATTTCCTTTTCATTATTAATCAGTTGATAAAGTCTTTCCGAGATACTGTTTTTATAATTAAGTATTTCCTCTAAACTGTTCCCATATTTTTTCTTTATTTTATATATGAGATTCAGCCTTTCTTCTAAAAATGCAAGCCTTTCTTCATCGAATTCGGTATTTTCAATATAATTTTTAAGTCCTCTTGAAATGTCCTGGATTTCAAAGTTTACATTTTCCAAAGCTGATGAATATTGATTTAAATCTTCATCATATCTCTTTACCGAATTCATCAGACTTATACTCTTATTGATTCCATCCGATACGGAAATGCTGTTATAGTCTTCCGAATCCAGTATATTTATAATCTCTCCTACATTTAAGGAAATATTTTTAATATTGGACATTTTATTGTACTCATCATATACTTTCTTTTCTTCTCCATCAGAAAGTTTAGCACTATCTATCTCCTCTATTTCATATTTTAATAAATCTATTTCTCTATCCTTTTCTTTTGAATCAATTGAAAGCTTTTTAAGCTCTCCCTTTAAAGAAACAATTTGATTATATTCTTCACTGATTTTTTTCTTTAAAATATTAAATTTATCGTCGCCGAAATCATCTATCAACTTTATGTAACTTCCTACATTCAGCAGGGACTGATGTTCATGTTGACCATGAATATCAATTAATTTCTGTGTCACATCATTTAGGATATTTAATGTAACCGTTTGTCCATTTATTCTTGACACACTTCTTCCAGTTGAAAAGATTTCCCTTGATAAAAGAAGGGAGTTGTTATCTTCCTTTTCAATGCCGTACTTTTCAAGAATATCATCGATTTCTTTGGAATTCTCAATATAAAACAGTCCCTCCAATATTGCTCTGTCGCATCCTGTTCTGATCAAATCCTTATTAGCTCTACTCCCCAGAATTAAATTTATAGCATCTACAACTATTGATTTTCCTGCTCCGGTTTCCCCGGTTATAACATTTAGCCCTTCAGAAAAATTAATCTTCAGGCTATCAATAATAGCAAAATTTTTAATATTTAATTCAACAATCATATATTACTCCTCCAATTTAATTAAGAAAACTGGTAAGTATTTTTAATACATAATCGGTTTTTTCCTCTTTTTCAATCGCAACAAATATAGTATCATTTCCGGCAATAGAACCTGCTATTCCATCAATTTTAGCAGTATCTATTGCTGAAGCGCAAACTTGAGCTGCTCCCGGCAATGTTTTTATTATTATTATATTTTCGGCAACATTAAAATCGATTACTGAACTTTTAAAAATCTTTATAAGCCTTTCCGTAGTCCCTTCCTTGTTATCTTCCATTAATGCATATTTGTATTTTCCATTCTTTGATAATACTTTTACAAGTCTTAGTTCTTTAATATCTCTGGATATAGTGGCCTGCGTTATATCAATTCCAGCCCTTTTCAAATAATTAGATAAATCTTCCTGGGTTTCTATTTCAAAATTTTCAATTAGTTCAAGAATTTTGCTTTGTCGCTGATACTTTTTCATGTTTGCCTCCTTCGTACAGAAATTAATCATAATATTTTATAATAATTTATGAGCAGATTTAATAACTTCCTTAATCCTGCTATTGTCTACAACCTCTTCTGTCTTCCATTCCTTTTTTATAAACGATAAATACTCTGTATTTCCTTCTTTCCCTTTTATGGGAGAATAAGTCAATCCGCACATACCCATTCCTATACTGTCACAATAATCTCTTAAGCCTATTATAACATTTTCATGAATTTTATAATCTCTGACTATACCTTTTTTGCCTACATTATTTTTTCCGGCTTCAAACTGAGGTTTTATAAGGGCTACCATTTCTCCCTCTCCTTTCAATAATTCTTTAACTACGGGAAGAACCAACCTAAGGGATATAAAAGACACATCTACGGATGCGAAATCTCCTTCTACATCTAAATCTTCCTTTTTTAGATATCTAATATTAGTCCTCTCTTTCACAATAACTTTGGGATTATTTCTTATCTTTAAATCAAGTTGTCCATAACCTACATCTATGGCAACTACAATACCTGCTCCCTTTTGAAGCATACAATCCGTAAATCCTCCCGTAGAAGCTCCTATGTCTAAAGCCGACTTTCCCTTTAAAGTTATATTAAATTCATTAATTGCCTTTTCAAGTTTAAAACCACCTCTTCCAACATAGACAAGAGGGTCTTTCTTAACTTCTATAACACTGTCTTCATCTATTTTTTCTCCTGGTTTATCTATTTTTTTTGTACCAACATATACCGATCCTTCTTTAATAATCTTCTTAGCCCTTTCTCGTGAGTCAGCAAATCCCTTTTCTGTCAGCAAAACGTCAATTCTTTTTTGTATCATAAAACCGCTCCTAATATTTATCAGCTTTTTTGTTATTCTTCTTTTTTAAATCTGGAAGAAAATTAATATGAAATTTCTCTTCCATAAATTTAAAAAACTTTGAAGTCTGAATTATTATGTTGTTTTTATATTTAATTGCTATTTCTTTCCCAAAAGCCTTGCCTCCTACGGTAAGAGCTGCTATCAAAGAAGTAAAAATAACGCTAAGCATTGTCCCCCGTTTTATACTATATATATCGATTAATTCATAAATAATTGTAGTTCCCACGGCACCACTTATTATTCCACATATATCTCCTATTACATCATTACAAAAATTTGAAACCTGTCCCGCATTTCTTATCAATTTTATTGCATATACCGCCTCGTCGACTTTATCTGCAGCCATGGAATGAAAGGGCTTTTCTATCGCGGAAGTAATGGCTACCCCTATTATGTCAAATATGATTCCAATAAGTATTATAATTACGAGGAGTAAAAAACCCAATATTATATTCAACTCTTTTAACAGACTTTCTGAAATCAAAGTAAAAAATACAGACATTCCAAAAGTCCATAACAATATAAAGGTAATCCATTTAGTATTAAATTCATTGGAAAAAAATTTTTTCCCTCTTTTCCCCATTATTTTACCTCCAAGACCATATTAAATAAAAAGCTGATAGCTCTTGCTATCAGCCATAAAAGTGGCAGTATAATAGGTAAATTTTACGGCTTAAGGTCTAGTTGGATTTCCCAGATAGAAACTGCATGTCGCCATAACAGTGGTTTCCCTTTAATTCCATCTCTGCTCTGTTGCCAAAAGCAAGGCTAGATTACCATTTAGTCCGCACTGTAATCCCTAAAATACCTCTCATCTGAACAGTCTAGGAGTTTTCCTCTGACAGTCAGCCTATTTCTCAGCCTCTTTTGCAAATTAGGTTTCGATAACATAATTCTACACATTTTAGGCCTAAATCAGGTAGAATCGAACTTATCATCCGCCTATTTCACTCAAGGCAGGCTACTATGCGGTAATTCAATTAAAACCACAAGTTTATCATGTCATAATTACTGTATAGTATTTATAACAAGTCTCCACAAAGGCAGGGTCAACGCCTGCATGCCGTTGCAAGTCGCCCCATCCTTTTTACTCCCAGAAAAGACCCTCAACTGGGCGTCGAAAGCCTCAACCAGGAACTTCATCGATATGCCCTTTAACGGATTTTTAGCCCCGTTTTCAAAAATAGCTGTACTGACTAGAATACTGTACCACTTCTTTGCCATTTAAATTATATCATAATAAAATTATATTTTCAATAATAAAATGATTATTTATTCCACCCAGTTAAATAATATGCAAATTTTTCAAAAAATTTAGCTCTATTTCTGTCCTTATTCACAAAATATTTAACTATATTTATGGCATTATTGTCAAGTTCTTCAATTTCTTTTTTTGCCTCGTCAACGGTATGAAAAGATAAGTAAGTGGTTTTGGAATCATCTTCTCCGCTGTTATAGTCTAATACATCATCTTTAATTTGATAACTTACGCCAATAGCTAACCCGTACTCTTCTAATTTTTTTAATTCTTCTTCACCTGCTCCTCCGATTATTCCTCCGGAAATCAATGAGGCTTGAATTAAAGCGGCAGTTTTATTTTTATACATAAAAAAAAGCTCGTCTCTTTCAATATTCTTTCCTTCCGATAATATATCAACTACCTGTCCTCCTACCATACCGTATATTCCTGAAGCATTTGCTATAACATTCATTGCTCTTACATACCTTCTGTAATCTTCTAATGTATGGCTTTTGTTAATAATATTTTCAGCCATGGTTTCATAGGCAAGATTTAAAAGACCGTCTCCTGCGAGTATTGCCAATGCATCTCCGAAAACTTTATGATTAGTAAGTTTCCCTCTTCTGTAATCATCGTTATCCATTGACGGCAGATCATCATGGATTAATGAATAAGTATGTATCATCTCTATTGCCAATGCAAATGGTATTGCATCTTCATACTCTCCCTTAAAAAGCTCGCAACTTTCTAAAAGCAAAATAGGCCTTAATCTCTTTCCTCCCGTAAACAAACTATATTCCATAGCTTCTACAATCTTTTTCTGATAACTGCATTCTTTAATGACGTTTTTTAATTCTTTGTCTATAACTTCTTTCAAGTTATTCATCTCTTGTAATAAATCCATTAATTAGTCCTCCAAATAAAAATCATTCTCCAAAATATTTCCTTTATCATCTTTTAGTAATACTTTTACATCCCCTTCAACTTTATTTAAAATATCAAAACAATATTTATAAAGTTCTACCCCTCTCTTGAAATTTTCAAAAGATTCTTCTAAGGTCAGATCTTTACTTTCCATTCTATCTACAATATCCTTTAATTCCTGGAGGGCCTTTTCAAAAGACAATTCGTTATTTAAATTCATTTTTAAGTACCCCTTTTTGTATTTTTGCCACTTTTCCTTTTATCATACCATCTTTTAATAAAACATTAAAGTTATCTCCGACTTTTATTTCTTCCACAGATTTTACTACCATTCCTTTATCATCATATATTACTCCATATCCCCTCTTTATAGATGACAAAGGGCTCAAAACATTCAGCTTATGCTTATATAAATCCAACTTGTTTTTTTCTTCCTTATACTTTGCCGTAAATAAAATATTTAAATGTTTAAATATGCCATCCAAATACTGTTTATCATCATTGATGACATTTGCTGGATTAGAATTTTTAAGCCTTTTTCCCATATACTCCATCTGAACAAAATTCCCCTTCATCACAGATAGAAAATTGGATTTTAAACTCTTATAGGAATTCTCCAGATCTTCTTTCAATAAACTCAATTTGGGAACAGCCAATTCTGCACCTGCTGAAGGAGTAGGAGCTCTTAAATCCGAAACAAAATCCGCAATAGTAAAATCTCTTTCATGGCCTACCGCTGAGATGACGGGAGTATTTAAATTATAAATTATTCTTGCAAGGTTTTCATCATTAAAGGAAAACAGTTCCTCATAAGAACCTCCTCCTCTTCCCATAATAATTAAATCAATATCATTCCTTGAATCTAAGTACTTTAATCCTTCTATTACATTTGAAGCTGCATTTTCTCCCTGAACCAAAGACGGATATATTATAATGTCCGCAATGGGAAATCTTCTTTTAATTACATTTAAAATATCCTTTATTGCAGCTCCCGTAGATGAAGTAACTATTCCGATTTTTTTAGGAAAAGCAGGAATAGCTTTCTTATTTTCAATATTAAATAAACCTTCTTTTTCTAATTTTAATTTTAAATTTTCAAAGGCTTCATATAATTCTCCGATTCCGTTTTTTTTGATATTTCTAACATATAACTGATAATCCCCATCTCTTTCATAGACGGATATATATCCTAACGCTATAACTTTCATGCCGTCTTCCAAAGAAAAATTCAAGGATTGATTATCATTCTTAAACATTACACATTTTAGCTTTCCACTTTCATCCTTCAATGAAAAGTACATATGACCGCTGTAGTGATGTTTAAAATTAGAAATTTCCCCTTCTACACACACATTGCAAAGTATCGGGTCCCCTTGAAAAAGTCTTTTTATATAAAAATTTATTTCACTTACCTTTAAAGGTTTTATATCCATATTTATATCTCCCAAACATGACCCTTTTTTATTCTCCCAAGGTTTGCCATTCCTACTCCGTTATCAGTACATATATCGGTATTGGGAAAATAACATTCAATATCATTATAATTTAAGCCTTTTAGAAGTTCATCCCTGATTATTGAATTAGATGAAACGCCTCCAATAAACAAAATATATTTTACATCGTATAAATAGGAGGCTTCTAAAACAATTCTAATAATAAATTGTGAAATACAATAGAATAGGGTATTAGCAATATCTTCCCTATAATATATATTCTCGCCGTAAATTTTTTTAAAATAATTTTCCATTCCGGAAAAATTGGCCCATGTGCCATGAGTACTCATCGGTAACTTAAGATTTATCCTCTTTCCTTTTTGAGAAATATAATCCAATTCCCTCCCACAAGGAAACCTAATTCCCATTGCCACTCCTATTCTATCGATAAGTTGTCCTATATTTAAGTCTTTTGTCCCACCAATTATATTAATATCAAAATTATCTTTCTCATTGTCAATTAATAACAATTCGGTAGTTCCGCCTGACAGGTGAAAGGCAAGAAATCTTTTTTCATCTTCTAAAGGACTATTTAACATTCCCGAACTTATATGCCCTTCCTGATGGCTAAACTGTTTTAAAGGTTTCTTCAATATGGAAGAAAGAATAAATGCCTGTCCTTTTCCTACTTGAAATACAGGCATGTATGAATCCTTAACTGTTCTTGGAGCTACACTTACGGATATAGTATTAATATTTCCCGGATCAATTATATTTGAAAGCTTATCGATCATTAGAGGTAAATTTTTCATATGCTGAAAAATTGCATCTTGTTGTCTCAACCCAACTTGATTTTTCTTCACTTCAAGTATCTTTCTTAAATCAATCAACGTGTTTCCTCCAGCGTCAATAACAGCCAAAGATGTAGTATAATTACTGGTATCAATTCCAACATAATATTTATCCATTTATCTATTCTCCATTGTTCGAACGAAATTTCCCAGCATTCCGTTAATAAATTTTGAAGATTCTTCTGTACTATACTTTTTGGCAATTTCTATCGCTTCATTTATGCATACTTCTATAGGTATATCCTCCCTGTATAAAAGTTCGTATATGGCGATTCTTAAGATGGACAAATCCACCTTCGCAAGTCTGCTTATTTTCCACCCTCTGATATTTTGAGAAATATTCTTGTCAATAGTATCCAAATTCTTTAAAATAGTAACTGCCGAAGAAGAAATGTACTCTTTCTCTTCTTTATTAAGTTCTCCGTTTTCTATAAAATCTTTTACACTGCTCTCAGAATAATCATTGTTCATATCCATTTGATATAATAACTTCATCGTTTCTTCCCTTGCCAATTTCCTTCCCATTATGATCCTCCTTTAGCAGAAACATTATATACTATTGCTTATTTTTACCTTGCGGAAGAAATTTATCCAAAAAGTGCTTTAAAGCCTCCATTTTGTCGGTTTTACCTCCTAAATAGCAGCCTATGCAAATACACAATACTATAAACAAAGTTTTAAAAAATCCCACTGTAAGTATAAAAATTCCAATCAAAAAACCTATTATCCCGCCTATAGTTTTTCCTCGGTTAGTATTCAAAATATTTACGATATTATCTAATATCTCTTTAAACACTTTTTAAACACCCCTGCTCTTTATTTTACTACTCTTGATGCAGTTGTAACATTGGATATTTCTATTTTTACTTCATTTACAGGAACACCTGTACATTCCTCAATATGTTCCTTAACTTTTTTTTGAAGTTCTTCGGACATTTGGGGAATATTTATTTCGGAAGAAACTTCCCCCTTAAGTCTGACTGACAAATTTCCTTCTGATATATCAACAGCATTTTTAACATTTCTGATTCCGCTAAATTTATCTGCAACGCTTTGTACTAATCCTTCTATTGTTTGAGATGAAATCTTCACTTCTCCCACATTATTATATTTTATAATATAAGCTTCTTTTTCGCCGCCATTTTCTCTTCCCTTAACTACCAAAAGAAAAAACCTTATACTTGCCAACAAAAAAGCAACGCCAATAACGGAAAAAACAAATTCTCCCTTCATGTTTTGCAAATATACATTCAGGTTTTCATCCGACAGGAACCATATATTATCAAAGGGAAATAATATAAGGACAATAGACAGTATCCCAATGCAAAATGTATAAATTGCCAACATCAATTTATCCAGCATATTCATAATATTACCTCCTTAAAAGTATTTAAATTTACCCTCTGTACGATCAGAGGGTAAATTTTTACTTTACTCTTGGTTCTTCCTCTAATTTAGGTTCTTTAGGAATATTTACCCCCTGTACATTTACATTTACTTCCACTACGTTCAATCCGGTCATAGTCTCAACAGTTTCTTTTACATTTTCCTGTACTTGTTTTGCTACTTCTCCAATCTTTGAACCATATTCCACTATTAAAAAAAGATCTATTGCCGTTTCTTTATCTCCAACTTCAACTTTAACACCCTTGGACAAATTTTTCATCCCGAGTATTTCAGTTATTCCGCCTGTTATTCCTCCGCTCATTCCGGCAACTCCCTTAACTTCCGTTGCTGCTAAACCTGCTATTATAGCTACTACCTCATTAGCAATCCTAACATTTCCATATTCGCTTTTTTCTTTATCATTAATTTCTGCCATAATATCCACCTCCATAAATTTTAATCTCCTCCAGTATATTATACCAAATGTGCATTAGTTTTACAAACTATTCTATGCCTTTTTCATTATTTTTATCTTATCTGAATCCAGATTTGTCTCACTTTTAATTATTTCCAATATTTTTACCACATCCTGCTCAGTCAGTTCCTTTGCAGATACTACAACCTTTGCACTGTCCTCCTTTAAAAATACCAAAGCATCATCAAACCCCTTTGCTTTAATCAGTCCTTCTATATATAATTCATTTTCCGATAAAGCTCCTATTCTCATAATTTCTTTTTGAGCTTCATCTCTTGTTTCGGCCTTTGTTTTTTCATTATTTACAATATCATTCAATTTATCAATTAATCCTGCTCTCATTTTATCTCTGGATAATCTGTACTCCACAAAATAATTACTTTTTTGGGCACTTACTTCTTCCGTAAGGGACTCCTCGATATTCTTATTGGTGTCTTCAATTAAATCTGCCGGATTTTCGCTTTCCACAACCTGAACCTTTTCTTCACTTATTGTTTGAAGAGAGTTTTTTTCATTTTCTTCTGCGAGTTTTTCCTCTTCATATTTCTGATATTCATTAGAAGATTTAATTGCTGATTTCTGAGTTAAATAATGATTTAAATATCCCGCCAATACCAACAGCACAACTAAAATAGTAATAAATGCAGGTTTTTTCACTGAAAACATTAATATCACCCTCCTAATTACTTGAATATACATCTACCTTACTGCCTGAAATTCCCAAAACGGTTTTTACCGCTTCATATAATTTTTCCTTTACCACAGCATCATCCGCTCCTTGGGCCACAACTATTACTCCGTTAACTTCCGGATTTATCTCCTTCAACGTTATAAATGAATCTTCATTTTCTTTTGTAACTATTTCGTAAACCGTATCCTCTTTAAGTGTTTCCCTAACTCCCCCTTGGGAATCCTTTTCACTTGTATTTTCTTGATTCTTGGTCGTATTTACTGCAGGTACTTTTTCCGTAGTATTTTGTAATGTAATCATGACATTTACCTCTCCTGCTCCTTTTATTTGGCTTAAGATGTTTTCTAATTTTCTTTCCAATATTGTCACGTAATCCTCCGTGGAATCTCCTTTCGATTTATCTGTCGTATCCGTTTCCCCTAAATTATAATTTCCTTTATTTTTACTGTCAGTAAACATACTTACTGTTATCAATATCATTACTCCAATAATTAGTATAATGATGAGTTTAGTTATATATTCTTTATTTCCCATTTTTTCTAACTCATCTTTTATTTTATTTAGTAATTTCATTTTCATCACCTGCCAATTTAGTATTTTTATATAAAACGATATTCTCATAAGGTACATTAAAATTTTCGGATATTACATCCTTAATATCTTTATTATCTATTATTTCTCTATTTGTAGAAGAGGGCTTTTGATTTTTACTAACTGTTATCTCTTCAATGTCATCAATTTTTATATTCTTTTTTTCACCCTCTTCTTCCTTTTTTTCTTCTTTAGCTTCTTTTATGTCCATTTCTATTTTTTTGATATTCCCGTAATCCTCCCTTTCTTCATCTTCTTGAAGCTCTATTTTAATGTCCGAAACGCTATAGTTTGTATTGGAACTTATAATTTCTTCAATTTCTCTTTTTAACTTATTTTTATATGCAGTTATCACCTGTTCTTTTTGAGCTGCCAACAAATCATCATTTTCTTTATAGCTTATATTCATGGTTTCAACAGAACTTGTAAGTAAAGATTTGTCGATATCTATATCCTTGTTCTTATTTAAAAGCTTTATGATAGGGCTCATAATTGCTATAATTACTAAGATTCCTATTACCATATCCAAAAATCTTTTCATGTTTCCGCTGGGAAGAATAATCTCAAGGAATGATATTAATATAAATAAAATCACTATATTTACAGCCCAGTCTTTTAAAAAACTTATATATTCCACTTTTCCACCTACCTTAACATCAAAGTAGCATTTCCTGCCTCTATAATAATAGTTATGGTTATAAAAAACATGGTTGCTACAGAAAGTATCGATGCTAATATTAAAGTCAAAGACTTACTTACCTCATTTAAACATTCAATTTCTTTCTGACCTGATATTGGTTCGATAATAGCTATTGTCAATTTATATAAAAATATTATGGAAATTATCTTCATGACCGGTATTATACATATTAAAAATAATGCAAATAACCCTATTACGCCTACTGCATTCTTAAGTATTGCAGAACATCCTACCACAGTTTCCACAGCATCCGAAAGAAATTTCCCTATTATTGGTATGAATTTATCTACCGCAAATTTAGCAGTCCTTATAGTTACACCATCAACCTTGGAAGCTACCCCATACATTGATATAACTCCTATAAAAACCGTTAATGCAATGCCAATTATCGTTACTGCAGCACCTCTTATAAGCTCAGCCAATCTTCCGAACTGAATTTTGTCCGATATTTTGCTTAACAAACCTATAATAAATGAAAAGAATATCAGCGGAAATATTATTCCTCTTATCACAGTTCCTACTATATTTACAGTCCCAATTATCAAGGGATTAAACATTACACTTGTGGTGGTTCCCCCAACTGCTATTAGCAAGCCCAACATGGGAGGAAGCATAATTTCCATGAAATTTACCATGTTATCTACCGCTTCCTTGCCTATAGATAATGATATGCTGAAGCTTCGTATCAGTATTATTGAAATAACCATATAAGAAACAAAATAAGCAAGTTTACTGACATTATTTGTTTCAAAAGAACTTTGAAGATTAGTAAGGATGCCCGATATTATCACTATAGATAATATATTTATTAGAATTGTAATATTTGCTAAGACCTCCTTTAAAAAAATCTTCAATATACCTATAAGAATCGACTTGCCATCTATTCGGTTTTCTCCCTTTATCATAGATAATATAAATTCTTTAAGGCTGATTTTGGGAAAATAATCATAAGTGGTTTTATCCAAATTATCAAGAAAATTTTCTATTCCGCTTAAATTCAATTTGTCAAACTGTTCTTCAATTAAACTTTTATTTTCCTCGTATATTTCACCTTCGACCTCACTACAGAAACTTATTTGAGGGATTAACAACAATAAAAATATTAAAAATAAACTTTTGTTTTTTTTCATAAAATCCACCTTTAAGGGAAAATTTTTATAATCATATCCATAAGAGCTATAAATATGGGCATTGATATAACCATTATTATTACTTTTCCTCCCAGTTCAATTTTATTTGCAATATTTTCTTCTCCGGCATCTTTAGAAATCTGAGCTCCAAATTCAACTACGTAAGATATTCCTATAATTTTTAAAATTGTTGTAAAATATGCAAAATCCACATTCGCTCTTTGGGCTAAATTGCTTAATACTTGTACAACATTAAAAAGTTTGTCAATAACCATGGAAAATATAATAATACCTGTAGCTACACTTACAAGTAATGCATATTCAGGTCTTATACCTTTAAGTACTACTATTATTACTGTAGCTATAAGGCCTATTCCTACAATTCTGAATATATCCATAACCCCACTTCCCGCCTAATAAAGTTGAAATAAAGATTTTACATTTTCAAATAATTTGCTTATTAAATTTATAACTACTCCCAATACTATTATTACTCCCGCTAAAGTCGCTAAATAAGCATATTCTTCTTTCCCCGCCCTCTCCAATAATGTATGGAGTACTGCAGATAAAATTCCAATACTTGCTATTTTAAATATCAAATCCACATTCATGCTTTTCTCTCCCTTACAACAATATAATTACTAGAGCTACTCCAAACAGTAATCCTAAATTTTTATAAACCTTCTCGTTTTTTTCCTTCTCTTCTCTTGCTTCTTCTTCCAAATTTCCTATTTCCATAAATATAAGTTTAAAATTTTTTTCCTGATCACTTCTGTCGGAATTACCCAACATTCTTCCTAAAGATAAAAATACTTCTACATCTTCTTTTTTGAACAGCAGTTCTTCCTTCAATACATCCTCGACACTTAAAAAACCATCCAACAGATTGGCATTTTTATTTTGAAATAAATAATCTCTTATATATTTAAATATGAATGAAAATTTCTTATTTCCTTTGTTATATATATTTAAGAATGCTTCAGGAATAGGATTTGCTCCATATATAATTTCAGTCTCCAACAATCTTACGCAATTCTTCATATGTAGGATATTATTGAGTCTGTCTGAATATTTTTTTCCATAAATATATCCTATTAATGAAGAAGAAGTAACTATTAAAAGACTTCCTATAATCCTTAAAATAATCATATTAATATTTCTCCCGATTAAGAACTGAATTAAAAGAATATCCTTCAACTATGTCCCTTACAGTGCCTACGCCCTTAGAATTATCCAAAAATATTATCCTTTCAAATATCTTTTCTTCGATTATCCAGCTTAAACTTTTCTTAGACAGCAGGTCTTCTATATCTTTGCCATGAACAGTCGATATCAATCTGACTCCTGCCCTTAATGCTTCATGAACGGCATTGATGTCCTTATAATCTCCCAATTCGTCTGTAGCCACAACTTGGGGTGACATAGCCCTGATAAGGATCGTAATACCGTCACTTTTCAAACAACCATCCAGTATATCGGTTCTGATTCCCAAATCATTCTGAGCAACTCCATTGTACACCCCTCCTATTTCAGATCTTTCATCTACCAATCCTACTTTTAACCCTCTAAAATCGTACTCTTCCATTCCGTTACTGATATTTCTTATCATGTCTCTCAATAAAGTGGTCTTTCCACATTGAGGAGGAGAAACGATAAGAGTATTAAAAATCGAATCCGGAGGAATTATTATAAATTTCATTATGTTATCGGATATACCTTTCTTTTCTCTGCCGATTCTCATATTAAGAGAAGATATATCCCTGATACTTTCTATTCCCTTTGCCCCATAAACAGTTTTTCCTGCTATTCCTACCCTATGTCCTCCCTTCAAAGTTATAAATCCACTTCTCATTTCTTCTTCAAAGGCATATACGGAATATCTGCTTATGAGCTGAAAAGTTCTGACCAAATCCTCATGGGTTGTAATCAGTGCGCCTTTTTCCTTTTTAGATACAGACCCTTCATTCATTAAAAAATATTCTGTTCCTCCTCCAAATATCATAAGAGGTTTTTCTTTTCTAAGCCGAATTTCTTCTGCATTTTTTTTTATATAATCCGGAATTTTCCATAATTTCTTACTCAACTCTGGTGAAATATATTCTAAAATACTGTTAAAAGTTTCCGTTCCGTTCTTATCCATAACATGTCCCTCCTTTTTATATATAAATATGACTTTCAAAAAAGAATATGCTATGAATTTAATCAAAAAAAATAAAACTCTGAAATAGGGCCCTATTTCAGAGTTTTATTTTTTTTGATTAAATCTTATTCTTCATCGTCAAAGTTTTTATCATGACTATATAAGCCATTTCCATCTTCTTCCTCTTCGTCATCTTCATCGTCATCATCATTGTCATATTCAAAATCGTCATAATCTTCATCATCATAATCTTCATCATAATCTTCGTCGTCAGATCCGAATATTCTTTCTTCTACATCTGCCAAATCTTCATCCATATAATCTACATATTCTTCCAAATCCGACTGTTCATCATTCAATTCACTGATTGCATCGGCAAACTCTTCTAACGCATCAATTATATGTAGAATCATTTTGCCCTCTTTTGACCCTGCTTCAATCTCCATCCCTTCGGCTAATCCCTTTAGATAAGATACCTTTGCATATAAATGTTCCATTTTCATTTTGACCCCTCCTTATATTTTTTTCTTAATATTATTGTTTCCTAAGCTCTTGATAAATACTCTCCTGTTCTTGTATCAATTTTAATTTTATCCCCTTCATTTACAAATAAAGGCACTAATACAGTGGCTCCTGTTTCCAGAGTAGCAGGCTTATTGGCACCTGTTGCGGTATCTCCCTTTAATCCCGGTTCTGTATGAGTTACAACAAGTTCCACAAAATTCGGCGGAAGAACTTCAAAAGGCTTTCCCTGATAAAATCTTATTGTAGCACTATCATTTTCCTTAATATAAGTTATGGCTTCTTCTACTTGATCTTTATTTAATGGAATCTGTTCATAACTTTCGTTATCCATAAAATAATATAATTCTCCGTCATTATATAAATACTGCATTTCCTTAGTTTCAATATGGGCTTTAGGGAATTTATCATTTGGATTAAATGCAATTTCTTTTATTGCACCTGTCATAACGCTTTTAATTTTTGTCCTTACAAAAGCCGCACCTTTACCTGGCTTAACATGCTGAAAATCAATAACTTGATATACATCTCCGTCCATTTCAAATGTTACGCCCTTTCTGAATTCACTTGCAGAAATCATAAAAAAACCTCCTATTAAAAATTTCATCTCCTGAATAATTTAGTACTTCTAATTTTATCGAGCAATATATAATTATCTCACTATATGGAGCAATAAATAGTTTTAATTAATAGTTAAAAAAATAATTATATCATTTTAATTATAACAACTCCTAACAATTCCTACAAGATTAAAATTTATGCTATCTTAATTATTTCCTATATTTAATAAAAATATTTTTTACCTCTCCATATCCGTATGATGAGGAGAATCTTTAACTATTTGTATTGCCTTTTCTACCTCCTTAACCAAATCCGCTTCAAACTGAAAATTCATAATATCCAGCCTCTCATATATCTCTCCCATCTTTGTAACTACATACTTAGGCGGTAAATTATTCAACGATATTGCTTCAATATCCAGTCTGCACTTTTCGCAACTACACACATCTTTTCTTTCCTTTAGCAATTTATCTATTATATATTCCACTTCGTCTTCCATTAAATTATGTAATTTTATCATTTTATCTTTTCTCCTTAATAGCTATTAATTTAGGATTTATATAATTATCAATATAAATTCCAAATTTTCTGATTAACCTTTTATCAAAGCTAAACTCTATTCTTTCTGACAAATCATCTATTCGTCCTTTATATTCATTTAAAAAAGTTATTCCACTAACAGATGGTTTCCCCAATGAATTACATACTATTTCCCCTCCGTCAATCATTAAAATGCCCTCTATATTTATTTGATCATTAATAATTAAATTTCCCTGAACATATAATATTCCTTTGACCTTTTTGTCCTTATCAGAAAAATCATTTAAAATACTCACAAAAGGCTGTATTCCTTTCTCTCTTTTAACAACCAAAAATAATTCTTCCGAATTCAAAACAAACCTTTCATGGGGAAATCTTTCTTTTGGTCTGTACAACTCAACGGACACCTTTTGCCCGTCTTCACTAAAAACAACATCTATTCTTTCATTTCCAATTGAATTAATCACTGTCTTATTATCTACAACCAGATGATCAAATTCTCTTATTGTCTCTGATAAAAAGGCATTAAATTCTTCTTTTTCTTCTTCCTCAAAAAGATCTTCCCTAAGAATCGGAAATCCCATTTCATAAAAAGAATTTAAAATATTAAAATATCCTTCTATATTTTTTTTTGAGTTTATATATATGCTGTTTGTGTTGAGACAACCTCTTAATTTATCGTCTTTCTCAGATATTTTCATGGTTACGTAAGGATTGTCATTTTGAATCAGCAAATCCTCTTCAGCGATCTTTATCCTGTTTCCTTTAGGAAAATTACCCTCTCTTCCAAAAATCAAATAATGTTTAATCCTCGGAAGAATTTCTTCTTTATAATACCTTTCATCATTCAAACATAAATAAATCTTGCCTTCTCCTGAATAAAAACATTGATCCGCTTGAATTGCAGAATTAACAATCATTCTTTCCAAATAAGAAAGATATAAAAGAAAAATTCCCATAAACATTAGTATTGCCATTACAAATAACGAAATTATCGTTATATAACCTTTATTCTCAGACAATTTCACACCTCAAATCAATAATCCCTCAGGCATCTTATAAAGATATCAGTTTCTAACAATAAATCATCGTTAATCTCTCCGTCGAATATAAAGGAAAGCCGAATTATACTTCTTTCAAAGTCTACATAGGTATCAGTTGATTTTATATGCTGGCAAATTGAATTATGGCCTCCTTCTTTAAATCTCTTTCCATGAGGATATTCATTTCCTCCGCTAACCGACAGACGTATAATTTCTTTGGTTTCTTCCTTATGATAATATGTAATATATTTATATTCTTCCTTGTCATCAGCATCAATGATCCTTTGAATCACAAACCCCATATTATTCTTTATTATTCTGTTCAGGTCGGGAATTTTCTCTGATGATATAATTTTATCCCCATCTTTAATTTCTCCTTCAATATAATCCATGAGATACCTTCCGTTTAAATACATATCATCCAATTCTTCAACTTTCCTATTCATCTTTGCATAATGATTTAAAACATAACTTAAAGTTAAAATAATGACAGAACATATACATAAAGAAAACACAACCTCGATAAGAGTAAATCCTTTATTCTCTTTTCTTGATAATATATGATTTATATTCCACATCTTTAACTTTTCTCCCATTATGAGAAATCAGCACTCTAATCTTCCACAGGTCTCCTTCTTCTTTATAAATACGGATTGTAAAGGGATATTTATTCTTCTCAGAACCAGAGGGAAGAAATATTTCGGCATTTCCCTCGGGTTTAAATTTATCCATTATATTATCAAGGCTTTCATCTAAAATAAAAAAATCGGAACCTAATTTATAATCATAGCTTTTAATATTCTCTATGACCGTTTCCCCATAATATTTCATTTTCATTTTATGTTCCAATAAAGAAAAATTGTATAATGCATTATTTAATATGGGAAGAACAAAGACGGCTACAATTCCCAATATGAATAATCCCAAAAGAATTTCTATAAGGAAAAAACCTTTTCTTTTCATATTTACCTTTCTTTTCTTTCTATATTGATCTTTCCTGTTACAGGTTGAATTGTAATCTCAAAAATTTCTTCTCTCCGGTTTTTTAATCCGATTGTTCCTCCCTGAGAGGGTGAACCCGTAGGGTTAAATATTATCTGGTTGTCATGAAAATTTTGTCTGTATAACAATAAACCACTCTCAAAATAAACTCTTTTTATCAATTCCTTTTTCATTTCTTCTTTATATAAAGAATAGCAATTCTCCTTTGTGTCAAGCCTTACAATATACATCTTTCCTTCCGTTATTGATTTGTTCCTGCAATAAATTAGATTTCTTTTAAAAGTGTTTATTTCGGCTCTTTCTCTTATTCTTAAGGCGGTCTCCCATTTAGGCAGAGCAATGAACAAGATCAGAGAAAATATGGCAATAACTATTATCAGCTCAATAAAAGTAAATCCCTTCTTGAGAAATTTTCTTTTTATAGTATCTATTTCTACAAAAAACATAAATTTCCTTCTTCTTTTCAATATTTTTCTTCATTGATAATATTAAGCATATATACAGCTTCTCCCCGTGATATATAGTTTTTCATACTATTGTAACTCTTAGAACGGGTATCCTTAATATAAAGAATTTTATCGGCAATATTTCTCCATTTAAAACCATCGGTATTCATAAGTTTCTTCATTATATTATCAATTTCCTCATAAGTAATAAAATTATTTGGCCTGAAAGTACCGTCATTATAGCCTCCGATATAACCTTTATCCAAGGCATAGCCGATAACTTTTTCATATCCCTTCATGGAATTCGCATCTTTAAACTTTTCTATATTTTCAACATTATCGGGAAGATGCCAATCATATACTCTGCTCAATATAATTAAAAACTCTCCCCTTCTTATGGGGTTGTCCGGTTTAAATGTATTGTCGGAATATCCGAAAACATATCTTCTTTTAATATATGCTGTAATTTCATCTCTTGCCCAGTGTCCCCTTATATCATATAAACCGGAAAATTTTTTATCTGCCAGTACCCTGAATATTCCTCCTTTTCCCTTTATAGAAGATGGAGAAACCAGAGTGGAAATACTGCCCTCCTCAATATTGCTTGGAATGTAAATCCAATTATTACCAACGAGTTTGTATATCCCTCCCTTTTCATCCCCGTAATATTCAAAGGATATTTTCACTTTACTATTATCATTAAAAACTCCGGATTCATTGTTTAATCCTATATTTACTATTTCAGACCCTTTAATCATATTATCGGGAAGTAAAAAATTTCCTCTCGGGTTTGTATTGATGTTTAATATACTGTCTTCATAAAAAGTTCCCTTTTCTATTTTAACATTTATCTTTCCGTTATCACTTTTTACCTCTTCTCCCTTTGCAGAAATAAGCTTAATCAAAGGACTCTGAGATAAATTCTGATTTTCCTCCGTCTGATAAGATTTTACATATCCTTCATTAAAGCCGTCTCTGTACCCGTCTATAAAACCATCAATATATTTCTCATTTTCCATCTTCAGGTTAAAATTCTGTATAATACTTAAATCAGAAACATAATGATCCTTCGGATCATCAGCATATCCCATATAATAATCAAAAGTCCCTGCCTGCTCTCCGTTTCTCATTCCTATTTCTTTTCCGTAATCATATGAATTCTCATAAAATATTTTTACATTATTCAGATTAGCCTCTCTGTAACTTTCCTCATATTTCTCTTTAAAAAATGTTCTGAAATCATTTATAAAAGTACTTCTGTAAGAACTACTGTCCAAAGATAAATTAAACATTGATATGAGGGCTGAGTTTGAGGGAAGAGATTGATAATAATTATTCTTCTTGCCTAAATAATAATCCCTTATACCATATATTTCCCCCAAAAGTTCTCCCATGTCTTTTCCATCTGTATTATCTGCATTTTGACTATCTGAGTTTTTGTCAGTTTTCTTGTCTGGATTAAGTATTTCTTCATATCCAGCCTGAAATCCCTCATAGTATCCCTGGGAAAAGTACAGAAAATACTCATCATTCTCATCTTCCAGAATATTTTTAAACTTTGTCTTTAAGCTTGCAGCAGAAGGCAAATATTTATAATATTCATCATCTATTTTCTTCAATTTATTTTCCAGAGCTTTTTCCCGTCCGTCGGCAATTCCCCTTTCATATCCTTTTGTCCTTGCCTCGGTATAATTTTCTTCGTCAGCAGAATCTCCATAAGAAATCCCGTTAAATAAGAATATAAATAAAATAAAAAATACTGCCACCAAAATGCTTTTCTTATTCTTCATCACTTTTCACCTTCCATCCTGTACCGGAAGTACCAATATTTTTCCCGGAATCAAATCCTGATCCCCGGATATTTCATTATATTTAAGTATATCATTTTTCCTGTTTCTGTTGCTATGTGTTTTATCACATATCTTATCTAAAGTATCTCCCTTTTCCACCACATAAAATATAAAGGTGTTTTTATCTTCGGATGCACTTTGCCCTTGGTTTAAAGGGTAATTCGCTTCCAATTCATCTATAAGTATTACTCCGTAATCATTCTTGTTTTCATTTAATTCCACGTATATCCTGTCAATCTTTAAAGGATAAACTTTTAAATCGGAAGGAGGCTTAGCTTCAACATATTTCCATCCTGTCCACCCTATGCCGTTGGAAATATTCGTATATATTTTTTCTCCGTCCTGAGTTGAAAATCTGATTCCCACCGTGACGGGAGAATACCCGTAAGAATAAACCCACATCCCGACAGAATCGGGAGGATAATCAATCTTGATATTTTCATCGGTTAAATCCACAAAAGCTCTGTTTTCCTTTTCCAATCCCAAAATATTGTACTCCAGTCTTAAAGAGTATTTTCCTTCTTTGGAATTGCTGGATTTGGATATTCTTCCCCCGATATCAACGTGGGAAGGCATAAAATATATTTCTCCGTCATCAAAGCTTTCTAAAAGTTTTTTATTAGCTTTCTGTTCTCCGCTTTCTTCTTGGCTTCCGTATGTATAGCTGCTATTCCCGGAAATTCCGGAAGAATTTTCTGTGTTTTCTAAAGAGTCGGAAAGACCCTCAGAATTTTTGATTTCCTCATAATTAAAATCTGATTTAAAGGGATCTTCTTTATAACTGTTTTTAGGTTCTTCCATATAAACAAAATCTTTATTTTCATCATCATTTCCCTCTATACTGTAAGCCCTCAAAAAAATATCCCCCTTTACCGCATCATCATCTGCTCTGTCAATTGTAAGCCCTGTAATAACCAGCTTTTTAGAACTTGTCCCTATATTTTTCAAAATCTCCATAAGTCCGTCATAATATCCTTCATAGGGAAGGGATATGTCAACATAATCAAAGGTAATACCTTCAATTTTTTCTTTAGAATAAGGGCTAAAGGAAATATCATTTATTCTAACCTCAGAATTTTCGATCATATTGTTAAGCATATATAAAATCTGTGCTTGATCTAAAGACGGAAAATATTTTCTGTATATATCATCTTTATTTTCTTTCAGCGTTATCAATTCCTTTTCCGTTTTATCTTCTCTTCTGAATATTCCATTTCTCCTATCCAATATATCAGTATATTCGTCCTTTGTTGAATTCAACATAAAAATTTTATCTCTTTGGGGAAAAACAAAAAATTTTAACATTCCCCAAAATACTATTAAAAAAACCAATATAGATAAAAGTATTCTTTCATTCTCCGTCAGGCTTATTTTGAAGTTCATCTTGGGAATTTTCCTCGCCGGAACTGTCCTTATGAGATTCCCTCTTTGTTCCTTCCGTACTTTTTTCCCCATCACTATTTTTCACACCTTCAAATTGAATATTTAATGTAAAATTATAATAACTTTCCCGTGAAGATATATCTGATATAAATATACTTTTAAAATCCTTTATTTCATTTAAGCCACGTTCAAAATCCGCAATCAGATATCTGTTCTTTGAATTTCCCGATATCTCAATGGAAGAAGGATTAATATTTATTGAAGTGAGAAAAAGATTGTCCGGCATCTTGTCCGTAATTTTTTCTAATATAGCATTATCTATTTTATCCATTGAAGTAATCTTTTCATCGGCTTTATTTAATCCCGTAACAATTTCTTCTTGACTTTTAAGCTCTTTTTCCTTATTTTCCGTGTACTTAACCTCTTCTTTAGCTCCTTCATCTTCCACTTTTTCTTTCAGAAGAAGTGTTTCCCTATTTAGTTTTCTAACCCTAATGGCATTTGAAACGGAATATATTGCAGTAACAATTATAACTAATGTTATGGAAAAATAAAAAATTATTTCCTTATTGATTGTATTAGTTCTTTCATTTTTCTTTTCAATATAAGGCTCAAAAAAATTTAAATCTCTCATATCACTTCTCTCCCGACAACCGTATTATTAACCCGATACAATTAATGTACTTATTCAATTCTTCATTTATAAACACCTTATTCAAACTATTTATTCTTGCCGAAGGAATACTGTAATAATTAGAAAAGATATTTTCTATCCCAGATATTTGAGAGTATCCTCCATATATAAATATCATATCGATTTTGTTTCCCGTCTCCCTCGAAGTATAATATTTAAATACTTCTTCAATCTTCTCAAGTATGCTTTCAATTGAAGTTTTCATTATATTTTTCAGCCTGTTATCATCGGAATATTCATTATCAATATCCCTTATTTCTCCCATAGTCTCTTTTTTTTCATTCAATTCTTCTCTTCCTATTCCAAGGAAATTCATCATATTATTATCTACATATCTGCCGCCTTTTTCTACTATTCTGCTTACCTGAATAATTCCATTCTTAACTATAGTTACATTTGTGGAGTCAAATCCTGTATCAATAAGGGCAATAGTACCTGCCCTCGTGTTATAAACGTTATTTGCTCTGTCTGAAAAATTAATTGCCTTGACAGCAGAATTCGACTGATAATCCAATACAGCCGGCCTTAAATTCAACTCCTTTATGAGATTTAAATGCTGTTCGACAATTTCCTTGGGAATTGCAATCATAAGTATATTCTTCTTTTTACCTTCTTCATCTTCAACAACTTTAATATCCTTATGCTGTATAATATAATCTTCACAATCCCTGGGAAGGTACTCGTCAGCCTGATATTTCAAAATACCGTCTATTTCCTCTCCCGATACGTTAGGAAGAATTACTTCTCTTGATATGATATCAGAACTCTTAATCGTAATATATGTTTGTCTATCCTTAATCTTATTATGTTCCATTCCTTCTTTCAAGAGATAGCATATAAGCTCCTTATCCTTTATATATCCGTTTTCATAAGCTCCCTCGGGAGTAGAAACTGAAAAACATTTTGATATATATATTCCCTTCGGTGTTTCTCTTCCTTCTACAATTTTCATTTCATAAGCACCTATATCCATAGAAATAATATTTTTATTGATCAAAGATAAAAATTTCAAAAAAATTCCTCCTAATTATTTCCCCAAAAAATATTTATATACCACAAAAGCAGTTTATCTCCCCAAAGAGATGTTATGAGAAACCCCATACATATAAAAGGTCCGAAGGGGATTGAATCCTTTCTTCCCTTCTTTTTTAAAGCTATAAGCATCAATGATATAATTGCACCTATAATAAAAGATAAAAATATATTCAAAAATACCATTTTAAGACCTAAAACAAATCCCAATGCTCCGATTAATTTAATATCCCCTCCGCCCATTCCTCCTTTGGACAGAACGGATATAGTCAGGAAAAATAACCCTCCTACCAATAGGCCTAAAATACTATTGAACCATTGAGGAGATACGCTGTAAAATATATAAAGAGATATTTTATATATTATAGAAAAAATAAGGATTAAAAAAATAAATCTGTCGGGTATAATGCCGCTATAACAGTCAATAGAGCTTAATACAATTAAGACACCGCAAAGAGCTCCATAATATATGAATTCCGCAGACAATCCGTATTTATGATAAAATATCAGATACATAACTCCGTTTAGAAATTCTATAAGGGGATACTGCAAAGAAATTTTTCCCCTACAGTATCCGCATCTGCCCTTTTGAAATATAAAACTAAGTATGGGTATATTATTATACCATTTAAGAGGATGCCCGCATGTGGGACAATGAGAACCCGGAAAAACCACGGATTCTCCCTTTGGTATACGATAAACGCATACATTTAAAAATGAACCTATTATTGTGCCGAAAATAAATATAATTAAAGGCATGTTTTTTTCTCCTTTAAAAACTTTGATTAACAGATATTATTCAGCAGGAGCTTCTTCATCAAGTACAATTTCTCCGTCATCATTTAATTTAGCATAGCCGGGCTCGACTTTGATTTTATCTTCCTCTACAGTAACTGTGTAAGTATCCGGATCGATTTCTTTTTTTACCGATTCCGGAACTTCCGGCCACTCCTGAAGATAATCTTTCCACCCTACAGCACCTTCTTCATCCGTTTCTTCAGTATCCTTTGTCCAACCGCCTTCGGGCAGAGCTTCATCATCGGTTATCGCCAAATTTGCCGCACCTTCCAAAGTCTTTACATTGGCATTGTGAGCAGCTACCGCTGCATTCCTCCTTGATTTTGTGTATCTGGGCACTGCTATTGCCGCCAAAATTCCAAGTATCGCTATAACTACCACCAGCTCGATTAATGTAAATCCTCTTTTTTGTCTCATCTTTTTGACAAAATAATTAAACATTCTTTCTTCCCCCTTATTAAAATTATTAAAATTTTATTTATATAAAAAGCTGTACTACTTTTTTATATCACCCCCTACAAATTACATCTTTATTGTATTAACCATGTCAAACATCGGCATTGCCATAGCTATAACTATGAATCCCACTATCAATGCCATAAAAACTATAAGCAAAGGCTCAAGCATTGTAGTCATCCTCTGGAGGGATGTTTCCACCTCTTCATCATAAAAATCCGCTGTTTTATCGAGTATCTCATCAATAGACCCGGATTCCTCTCCTACTTTAATCATTGAAACTACCATAGGAGAAAAAATATTTGTGTCATCTATGGTTTGAGACAAAGGTATACCTTTTTTTATGTTTTCCTTTACAATTTCAAATTTATCGGATATAACACTGTTTTCCAATACCTTTTCCACCACATCCAACGACTGAATAAGAGGTATGCCGCTGGACATAAGAGTCGACAAAGTCCTTGCGAATCTCGAAGTAATCACCTTAATATTGAAGTCCTTAATTATCGGAAGCCTGATTTTCAATCCGTCAAAAAATAATTTCCCAGAAACAGTCTTCTTATAGGCATTCAACGATCCTACAGCCAAACCGATTATCAATATATACAAATACCAAAAATTCTTTATGCTGTTACTTATGCTCAGTAAAATTCTTGTAGGCAAAGGAAGAAGAGCACCATTACTTTCAAACATTCCTATAAATGTAGGCATGACTACCACAATAAGAAATATTACAACTCCTATAGTTACTATACTTAAAACAGCGGGATATATAAAAGCATTTTTAATCTTATTCTCAATTTTATTTTCTTTTTCATAATGAGAAGCCATTCTTTCCATTATCGTATCTAAATTACCGCTTACTTCCCCGGCCTCTACCATATTTATCAAAAGAGACGGAAATATCTTCTCTTCTTTTTTCATAGCTTCAGATATGCTTAAACCTTCCTGCACATTTTCACAAACAGAATTTAGCCCTAACCTTAATTTTTTATTTTCGGTTTGAATGCTTAATATATCCAAACATTTCACAATACTTATTCCCGAATTGAACATTGTATAAAACTGCCTGCAAAATACTCCCATGTCCTTTTTGGAAATCTTCTTGGGAAAAGAAATATTTCTATTTTCGTTAACCTTTTTTTCTTCAACGGACACGGGATAATATTTTTTGTCTTTAAGCATTGCTACCACATCATTAGAACTTTCTGCTTCATATACTCCTTCTATAGGCTGCCCCGTCTTTGATACCGCTCTATATTTAAACCACATATTCACACCATCCTATTTTAAATACCTTTTAATAACATCAGGAAATACAGATTGGCTCAATACGGTTTCCTCGGATATCTTTCCCTTATTGAAAAGTTTCAACATGGAATTATCCATGGTTTGCATCCCATATTTGCTCCCTGTCTGTATCGCCGTATCTATTTGGTGAGTCTTTTCTTCTCTTATTAAATTCCTGATAGCGGGAGTGGCAACCATTATCTCAAAGGCTGCAATTCTCCCTTTCCCGTCAATCATCGGAAGAAGCTGCTGAGATATTATTCCCTGTATTACGGAAGAAAGCTGAATTCTCACTTGCTGCTGCTGATAAGAAGGAAATACGTCTATTATTCTGTCTATGGTACTGGCTGCTCCTATAGTATGAAGAGTAGAAAGAACCAAATGCCCTGTTTCTGCAGCCGTCAGCGCAATACTCATGGTTTCAAGATCTCTCATCTCACCTACAAGTATTACATCGGGGTCCTGCCTTAAAGCAGCTCTCAATGCATTGGCAAAGGATAAGGAGTCACTTCCTATTTCTCTTTGATTGACTATGCTTTTATCATGCTTATGAAGATACTCTATGGGATCCTCTAAAGTTAATATATGGTATTTTTTCTTATGGTTTATCAAATCCACCATGGAAGCAAGAGTTGTAGATTTACCACTTCCTGTAGGTCCCGTAACTAATATAAGGCCTCTGGGCAGCATGGATAAATCCTTTACAATTGGAGGAATCCCCAATTCATCCATAGTGGGTATTGTCAAAGGAATTATTCTTAGAGCCATTCCAAAGCTTCCTCTCTGTTTAAAAACGTTAATCCTAAACCTTCCTACGCCTGAACTTGAAAAGGATATATCAAGTTCTCCTTTTTCCTCAAGAATTTTAAATTTATCTTCGGATAAAATTTCTTTGACCAAATATTCCGTATCCTTCGGAGTAAAAATATTTTCCCCATAATTTTGAAGAATACCGTTAATCCTAAATACAGGAGGAACTCCAACGGTTATATGAATATCCGATGCTTTTAATTTTATTCCCATTTTTATTAAATCCGAAATCTCCATATCTGCCTCCTAATTATAAAGTGTATCCTACCTTCAAAGCTTCCTCCATAGTTATAGTGCCACTTTCCACTAACCGTACTGCGTTTTGAAACAGAGTTTTCATACCCTTTTCAATCGCTAAATTCTTAATATAATCGGCACTCTCTCTTCTGTCAATACCTCTCCTTATATCCTCGTCTATGGGCATTACCTCATGGACAGCTGTTCTCCCTTTATATCCTTTATTACATAAATTGCACATATTAGGCTTGTAAAAGACCATGTCCTTTTCCGTATCCAATCCCAGAATCTTTTTTTCTCTATAACTTGTCTCGTAAGGTGTCTTACAAAAAGGACATAATTTTTTTATCAGTCTTTGAGAAATTATCCCGATAACTGCCGAAGAAACCAAATATGGTTCAATTCCCATATCAACAAGCCTTGTTATAGAAGATGCAGTATCATTGGTATGAAGGGTTGAAAAAACCAAATGCCCCGTTATAGCTGCTCTTACAGCCATTTTCGCCGTCTCGCCGTCTCGTATCTCTCCCAACATAATAATATCCGGATCCTGCCTTAATATGGATCTGAGTCCGTTGGCAAATGTAAGCCCTGCTTTATTATTGACCTGAACTTGATTTATTCCGCTAAACTTATATTCCACGGGATCCTCCACCGTTATAATGTTCTTTTCTATGGAATTAAGCTCACTAAGTATAGTATAAAGAGTAGTCGTTTTTCCGCTGCCTGTAGGACCGGTAACTAAAATCATTCCATAAGGCTGATTAAGAATATTTTCAAAGGATATAAAATCTTCTTCAGTAAAGCCTAAATCCTTCTTAGTAAATAAAAAACTTCCTCTATCCAAAATCCTTAAAACTATTTTTTCTCCGTAAATTGTGGGAAGAGTAGAAATACGCAAATCAATATCTCTTCCGTCCACATTAATTTCAACTCTTCCGTCTTGAGGAATTCTTCTTTCCGCAATATTCATCTTCCCCATTATTTTTATTCTGGTAATTATAGCAGAAATGGTGTTTCTAGATAAATTCATTATTTCCTGTAAATCTCCGTCTATACGAAACCTCACTCTGACATTATCGTTAAAGGGTTCGATATGTACATCACTGGCTCTCATGTTAACAGCCTGTGCTATCATAGAGTTTAAAAGCTTTACAACGGGAGCACTATTTATCTCCTCTTGGTTTTCCTCGATTGTTTCATCATTTGGAATATAATTTTCTTTAAACTCTTCAAGTACTCTCTTTGTTCTTTCTTTTTCATAATATTTATCTATTGCCCTTTCAATATCCTTTTTTGTAGAGATTACAGGTTGTACATTAAATCCAGTGGTCAATCTAACATCATCAATTGCAAATATATTAAGAGGATCCGCCATCGCTACAATCAGATAATCATTTTTCTTATCTACTGCAATTAGATCATACCTTCTGGCTAAATTTTCCGGTATCAGCCTTGATACTTCCGAATTTATTAAATATCTGTCCAAGTCTACATGAGGTATACCCAGTTGAAATTCTAACACCTCTATAATGTCTTTCTCACTTACCCAACCTTTTTCCACTAAAATTTCTCCAATTTTTTTATCGCTGTTTTTCTGTTCTGAAATTGCTTCATTTAATTGCTCTTTTGTTATCTTCCCTACATACAAAAGCAAATCACCAAGTTTTGCATTATTTCCCTTCATAATTCTCCCTTCAATTTTTTCATTTATTATCTATGATTATACAAAAGATTTTATGTTTTTTCAATATTTCATAAATATTTTGGTATTATATAGCTAATCTACTTTTTATTTAATAATTTTAAATTAAACAGCGTTTTTTTGTAATTTAAAGTCAAATTTTCATTTATAAACCATAGGAAAGCTGCATTTACATCATTAGATATCTTTCATTAAATAGGATTTAAAAATCCTTTTTTATAGTATACAGAAGGATCATATTCCCATTAATTTATATTTTCCGTTAAATGGGTTTCAAAAAAGGCTTCATTATTATTAATTTTTAATTAAAGCCTTTTTTATATTTTGATTTTATGAAAAAATTTGTTGCCTAATTGTTTTTTATTTTATTGGATATTAGTATTTATCAATTATGATAAAATTTTTTATGATATTATTTTTCTTTCCAAAGATATGTTTATTTTCATTTTCTGTTTTTCTCAATCCATTATTAAGTATATTGATTATAAACTGTCTTAATAAAAAAAATATAAAATGAGAAAATAATAAAAGGAGGTGATTAGTTGAAAAAAAATAATAAATTAATTCTTATTTTAACTGCTTCGATATTGTCAGTCTCAATGGCCGGCTGTGGAACCAAAACTTCCCAAAGGCCAAACAGCAGAGTAGAAACAAGGATTGGTAATCAGGCTCAAAGAAGAACTCCAAACGTTATGCCGAGAAGTAATGTTCCAAGACTTGAATCAAACTTAAATAACAACTCTGGAATTGATAATAATGGGAATACGAATCTAAGCACAAATAATAATGGAAACATGACTCAAGGTTCTTATCAAAGAGCACAAAATATTGCTCGTAGAGTTGCAGCATTAAATGACATAAATAGTGCAACAGCAGTAATAACAGGAAATACTGCCTTAGTCGGAGTAGATCTGAAGGGAACAACTAACGATAATCTTACAACGAATATACGAAATAAAGTTGAAACCGCAGTTAAAGAAGCCGATAAAAATATAACAACGGTAAATGTAACAACTAATCCTGACTTATATTCAAGAATCAGTACTATAGCAAGAAACATAAGTAACGGAAGACCTCTGAATGATTTTGCAAATGATATACAAGACATATTAAGGAGAATGAATTTAAACAGATAGTAAAAGACGGTGAAGGCAAAATATAATATATCTAAAAGCTCAAAAATCTAAATTATTAAATTTTTGAGCTTTCTTTATATTAATCAAGTAAATTTTGAAACCCATTTGACGTCAAGTCCTGTCAAGGTAAATTATGACTTTACTATGGGTTATAAATAATTTTTTCAATTATAATATTAAGTTGGTATGCATATCACTTGGCCTATTTGCAAATTATTCGGGTTAATCCCCGGATTGGCATTTATGATAGCCTGAACGCTTACATTAAATCTTTGACCAAGGGTAAACAATGTATCTCCTGCTCTTATCGTGTATAGAAATCCGTTCGGACATGAAGGTGTAGGCCCTACCATAGTTGGTATACATATTACCTGGCCTATTTGTAAATTATTCGGGTTAATTCCCGGATTGGCACTTATGATAGCCTGAACGTCTATATTGAATCTTTGGCTAAGGGTAAACAATGTATCTCCTGCTCTTATCGTATATAGAAATCCGTTCGGACACGGAGGTGTAGGCGTTGCCATAGTTGGTATACATATTATTCTTCCTACCTGTAAATTGTTCGGATCAATCCCTGGATTAGCGTTTATAATAGCCTGAACGCTTACATTAAATCTTTGGCCAAGAGCAAACAGAGTATCTCCTGCTCTTATTGTATATAAGAATCCATTTGGACATGAAGGCATAGGTCCTGCCCCAGGTATGCATATTATTCTTCCTATCTGTAAATTATTCGGATCAATCCCCGGGTTGGCATTCATAATCTCTTGAACACTTACATTAAATCTTTGACTAAGGGCAAATAAAGTATCTCCTGCTCTTATTATATATTGAAAGCTTCCACCAGGACATACTTGTTCCATTCCATAATCATTGTACATAAATAACCACCTTTCTTTCTAATATATATTTCCCTTATATATTATGCTGGAAAGGTGTCAAATGACAAAATATTATATAATAAAATTAAATATCTTCCTGCTTTTCGTATCATGTTCTCCTTAATCTATATTTCCCGTTAAGTGGGTTTCAAAAAAGGCTTCATTATTATTAGTTTTCGATTGAAGCCTTTTTTATAACCCATAGGGAAATTATGTTCTCCTTAATTTATATTTCCCGTTAAGTGGGTTTCAAAAAAGGCTTCATTATTATTAGTTTTCGATTGAAGCCTTTTTTATATTTTCCAATAAATACTCCTTAGCATGTTTAAAATGATTTTTCATTAAAAAAGATGCTTTGCTGAAATCATTATCTTTCATTGCTCTTGCAATATCCTTATGTTCTAAAAGAACTACTGATTTTGTAACTGTTAAATTTTGATATATATTTGCCAATATACTGAATTGACTTCTTATGTTTTTAGAAGCATTATATAATCTCGAATTATCTGCATATCTAAAAAGGATATCATGAAAATTGTCAGATTCTATCATAAATTCCTCTATATTGTCAGATTCTAAATACTTTTCCTGGAGTCTGACAGAATTATTTATCTCCAATACAAGTTCTTTCTTTTTAATGCTTTCCATGGATAATCTGAGAGCTTCCAAATCTAAACAGGCACAAAAATCATATATCTCATTAATATCCTTCTCATTAAATTCAATTACCTTGCCGCCTACATTTGTTATATGGTCAATCAGCCCTTCCTGCCCCAATCTGTTTAAGGCTTCCCTAATCGGCGTAGAACTGACATTAAATCTTTCCTGCAAGATCTTTGATGTTAATTTTTCACCGCATTTAATATTTTGATTTATGATATCCTCTTTTAAAATATTATAAATTTGATCTGCAAGAGTCATTTTTACTACATTATCCATAATATTTTCTCCCTCTTATCATCTTAAATTATTTATGTTAATTATAATTTCACTACTTTATTATAATAAATTTAATCTAATAATGCAATACATTCTGCAAAATATATTTTGCAAAATGTATTATAATATGATATCATAATTAGTATATATTAAACTTTCTATCATTTCCTCATAATATTAAACTCAATTTAATGTGTAAGTATTATAAAGTTTAAATTTAAAGGCAGAAAGGAGAAATTATGTATAATATCAAATGGCCATATTCTTTGGAATATGAAAAAGAAGAAAAAATAACTACAGACGTTTTGGTCCTTGGAGGCGGAATTGCAGGATGTATGGCTGCCATTGCCGCTGCAGAAAGAGGACAAAAAGTCGTGCTGGTAGAAAAGGGAGCTACCAAAAGAAGCGGTGCCGGAGGTTCCGGCTGTGATCATTGGGAATCCGCCGCTACAAATCCCTGTTCAAAAATAAGTCCTGAAGAACTCACCTCTGCTATGCTTGACGATAATGACGGATACAATAACGGTATATCCCACTATATCGAATGCCGGGAAGGATATGACAGACTTTTGGATATTGAAAAAATGGGCGGAAAAATAAGAGATACGGAGGATGAATTTAAAGGTGCAGCCTTTCGAGATGAATCTACAAAGCTTATGTTCGCCTATGATTACGAAAACAGGTATACTTTAAGGATATGGGGTTCTACTTTTAAACCTGCCATGTATAATAAATTAAAAAAATTAGGTGTAAAAATTTATGACAGAGTAATGGTCACTTCCCTACTCAATGAAGAAGGCAAACAAGGCAATCGGTGCATCGGTGCAACAGGTATGCACACAAGAACCGGAAAGTTTTTTATCTTTAGAAGTAAAGCCACTATTTTATGCATGTCAAGGCCTGCCAGAATATGGTTATTTTCTCCCTCCCTTCCCGGACTATGCGAATTCAGGCCTACCCAATGCATTGGAGACGGTCATGCCATGGGATGGAAAGCAGGAGCTGAATTTACCATGATGGAAAAATCCGTAGTAGGTGAATTTTCTGCTGCAGGAAGAAGTTATCCTCCCTATGGAGCGGGAAATAATCATAATACCTGGTATCCTGCTTCTCTGATAGATTCTGAGGGAAAGGAAATCCCTTATGCGGACAGAGATGGAAATATCCTAAGAAATGTATCGGAGAGATTTAAACCTGCCGATAGTCAAAAATTTTTCTTAAAAGGAGGAGGAATTGATAATCCAAAATATGACTACGAAGGTCCTGAAACCCTTCCATTTTCCGAAATGATTGAAGAAGGTTATAAATTGCCATTTTATGCCGATTTATCTACACTGCCGGAACTTGAAAGGAAAGTTATATGGGGCATGATGATAGGAGAAGAAGGAAAAACTAAAATACCCGTTTATAAAAATTATACTGATGCAGGATTCGATCCGAAAAAAGATGTGCTTCAGTGTTACGGTACCGGATGGACTTCAGCTGAATTTCTGCCTCAGGAGCGTCAGCTCTTTGGCCTTCCCGGAGGGTTCTTAAATGATTGGAATTTGAGAACCAATATAGAAGGGTTATACGTTGCCGGTGATGCTTTATTTGCATCAGACTGCTTTGGACATGCTGCAACTACAGGATATTATGCCGGAAGGCATGGAGCAAAATACGCTGAAACTGCAAGTATATCAGAAGTTAATCCAGTACAAATAGAAAAGGAAAAATTAAGAATATATTCTCCTATCAATAATGATCCTTATACAAGCATAGGATGGAAAGAATTAAACATGGGAATATCAAAAACAATGCAAAATTATTGCGGGGACATTAAAAGAGACGAACTTTTGAATATAGGATTAAAGCAATTGAAAGAATATGAAAAACAAGTTATTCCAAATACTTTTGCCTATAATCCTCATGAACTTGTAAGGCTTCTTGAAGTATTTGATATCCTTACCGTGTCTCAAATAATCATACAATCTTGTTTATCAAGAAAAACCAGTTCAAAGCCTCTCCATTTTAAAAGAGGCGATAATAACGGAGAAGACGAGAAAAGATTTATTACATTAAAACAAGCTGATGATAAAGTGATAATAAATAAATTGCCTCTTAACTACTTCGGGGATTTAAAAGAGAATTACGAATTTCACAATAAAGATTATGTTGGGAGGAAAAAATAATGTATGAAATGCCTGCGGCAAATCCTATTATATATGAAAAAGAAAAATGTATAGGTTGTAACAGATGTGTGAATATATGCCAAGTAGATATTTTAATTCCAAATCCCGAAAAGGGTAAACCTCCCATTGTGTTATATCCGGGAGAATGCTGGTATTGCGGATGTTGTGTGATGGAATGTCCTGTGGAAGGAGCCATTACCCTTCGTCATCCTCTAATGAACCAAGCTCATTGGATAAAAAAAGATTGTTTAACAAATAAATTATAATAAAAATATAAGAAAGTGAGGGAAATTTATGCTTTTAAAAGAATTAACTCAATTATGTGGAGTAAGTGGATATGAAAAGGAAACAAGAGATTTTATCAAAAAAGCTGTTTCTGAATATGCTGATGAAATTTCAGTAGATGCTTTGGGTAATTTAATCGTGTTTAAAAAAGGTACAGGAAAAAATAAGAAGAAAATCATGTTAGCTGCCCATATGGATGAAATAGGAATCCAAGTAACAAAAATTGAAGAAAACGGAATGATCAAAATAAAATCATTAGGATTTCTCTGGCCTTATACGACATACATGAGCAGAGTCAAATTCAGAAATGGAATAACAGGTATAATATCCAGCACAGTTAAAGCAGAAGACATTAAAAATGATTTTACTAAACTATACGTAGATATCGGCGCCAAATCAAAAGAAGAAGCACTAAAACATGTAAAAGTGGGAGATGTCGCTTCCTATATCGGTGAATATGTCGAACTTAAGGATAATGACGTTACCGCAAAGGCAATGGACGACAGAGTAGGATGTTATATAATGATTGAATCATTAAAAAAGATAGATAACCCTAAAAATGATATTTATTTTGTGTTTACTGTACAGGAAGAAGTAGGCTGCAGAGGCTCGAAAGTTACTGCAGCAAGAATAAAGCCGGATTTGGGAATAGCTATTGATGTAACTCCCGCTCATGATTATCCGTGTGATTTGGAAGGAAGTAATACGGTAGGAGGAGGTACTGCCGTCAAGGTATCCGATACTTCTGTAATATGTGATGAATATCTTGTGGAAGAGATGGTTAAATGCTGTAAAGAAAATAACATAAAATACCAACTTGACGTTATTGCAGTTGGAGGAACCGATGCAAGTTCTATAAATCAGTCTAATTTTGGGGTAAAAGCAGCAGGTATATCCGTTGTAACAAGATATCCCCATGGCCCAAATTCATTGGTAAATATGAAAGATGTAGAATCTTCCATAGAATTACTTAGCAAATATGTAAATCGAGATTTTAATTTTGACTAAATAAAAAAAAGGGTGGTAAAATTTTTATTTACCATCCTTTTTATACAACTTTTATACAACGCTCTCTTATCTTTCTTCCATTTAAAAATATGTCAATACTTGTTCTTTTTAATCTTACTTATTGCTTCATATATGGCAATACCCATAAGAGATCCTGCACTATCAATCAACACATCTTTTATCTGAGCACCTCTGCCGGATACAAAAATCTGATGAAATTCATCGCTGATTGCATAAACAATGCAAAATGAGATAGAGATAATAAATATTTTAAATCTTCCCATCTTACTTTTTTTCATCAAATTTATTATCAATATTCCTAAAATTAAATAGGAAAAAAAATGAGCATTTTTCCGTATTAAGTGATTCGTTCTGTCAAAATCAAAATTTGAATTAGGTGCAGCTCTTTCTGCTGAATTTATAACGATTTCCGTTATCTTTTTGCTCAGAGCGTTAGACTTTGATACGGGTTGAGACGATAAAACAAAGATAATTGACAGCCAAAATAATATAACAACATAAAATATAATCCGTTTTTTGTTCTGATTCATTTTCATAATTCCCTCTATTGATTACTTTATTTATATATAATTTCATTTTATCATTAATTTGTCCTGATTCAAAGGAAAAGAACTGTTTTATTTGATTTACCGCTTGGTATAATATATGACATGAGTCCCTTCATTGTCTATATCTATGGAAGGATTGTTTTCTAAAGGTATTTCCGTTTCTATTTCATAATTATCTCGAGATATTTTTAGACTCAATCCCCCATTCTTCGGTTTAAAGAGTATATCCGATAATTCGGCAATTACCTCTTCCTCGTCTTCTTCTGAATATTTCTTAACCAACTTATTTTCTTCCAACCCAATAGAATAATACTCGCTTTTTCCATTAATTTTTCCATCTTCGGAGACTTTAGAGGTTATAAAATCTGCCATTCTAATTTCCTCTGTTACTTTATCCATAGCTACTCTTACATTTCTTTGTATATCGCCTTGATCTACAGATCTATTGAAAATATTATTCCCAAGAAAATATATATTGAATATCAATAACAATGCTATTAATAATAAAGCTAGAGATAATATCAATTCCACAAGAGTGAATCCCTTTTTCAATTTATTACATCCCCTATCCAATTTGTGCAAAACATAAAATCACTATCTACCTTTCTCATTTTATTGCGGAATATAAGTTGATATTGTATTTTTATTTTTATCATGTAAATTCACTTGAATTTTAATACCATCAGATTCACACTTAAAATCTTCTCCATTATCATCATGAAATTCTAACTTTAATGTATATTCCTCCCGATTCGAATCTTCTCCATTATTCTTAATTGCCTTTTCAATGTTTTCCTGAGCTTGAAAAATATACCGAGTTTTCTCCCCCGAAGAAAATATATTTTTCATATTTCCTGAAAGCACAGTTAAAAGTATAGCAGCAAGCATACCTACTATACCTATGGAAACCACTACTTCAATCAAAGTAAAACCCTTTCTCTCCAAGTGCATCATCTCCAATAAGCTATTTTATAGGCACTGCCGGAAGAACCATCTTCCTCTGAATCTGGCAGTGTTATTTTTATTTCTTTATTTGGTGAATCTATTCTGCAACCTCCTCCCAACACAATACTGCCTCCGACTATCCCCCCTGTAACCGATGCCCCGCCGCCGATGTCTATGGAAGCCTTCGGTGCATATATATTCATGGATCTTGCTCCTCCATTAATTGTAATTTTACTTCCCGCCGTAATCAAATCTCCATAAACACTTCCGCTTCCGCTGATATTTATTTCCCGGCTGTTTGAGTACAGGGATGCATATATTTGAGTTTCATTATCTACGTTAATTGTATTTGCGGAATTAGAATATATTTTAACATTATCCGTCTTCCCTTCTCTTTCATTTATTCCACCCTTAACTTTAAAATTATTATCCACATACAGATACAGCTTTCCGTCTCCGACAACTTCTATACGTCCTTGTTCTATATTTAAATTTCTTACTCTCAGCACTATGTCCCCATCACTTGTATCCACACGCAAAGTGGTATTTTGTATTATATTTATACTGTCATAATATCTGCTGCTTCCTATAACCGTGTTATTATTCTGCCAATATACTGTTAATATCCCATTCTCAGCGTGACTTTCAGGATTTTCTGTAGGCAACCCTTCGGACAAATCTTCGGGAAACTCAGGCAGTAAAGGAATAGGATAATTTTGCTTTTCAATGTACTCTACATCAGGCATCATTTGTTTTTTCCATTCGCTATTATCAACCTTAATCACATCATCATTTAAAGCCTCTATATTTCCCTCTATAGTAGGCCATCCTGAAATATGTATGGAACCCGGCTCCTCTGAATTACTTCCTATATTGCCTTTTACGGTTCCTCCCCGGATCTCAATGCTGCTGTTTCCAAATACCGCTGCAATTAACTCTACAGTTTGAGAATCTCCACTTTTATCTCCAGACATGACCAATTCCGCTTTTCTGTCTACAGTACTTTTATTATACGGAACTTTTCCCGTAGAAATTATATACAAATTATCTCCCGATTTAACTATACTTACCACAAATTCTCCTTCTCCGAATTTTACCGGCTCACTATAAAGAGGAAGGGATTCATTAAATTTCTTCAAAGCATCTCCGCTCATCTTTGATATCCAATCTGCAGTTCCTATCGCTCCGGATCTTGCTATATAGTAAGCTTTCACTTTTTTCTCTTGAATCAAAGTTTTGTTAAATTCTCCCCCAGCTACCGTAATCATAGTCAAACCAAATATTAAAATTATGCTTAATATCATTACAACCGAAAGAAGTATGTACCCCTTATCGTTTTTCATTGACATTTATTTAATCCCTTCATTTCTAATTATTATCATAATTTTATCACGGTTTTACTGCACTATCAACAACTTATGCATATTTGTATATTCTTTTCTCATAAGGGTAGCGTATATGCACCTTCGCTGGTTTAATATGTCTTTATACATTGTTTAAATATTTCACAATCAATCTGTCCAATTCCCTGCTTAATTTTAGTACCTCTTTACTGCTTGCATTACTGCCATCTTTCGGAATTTTTCTGTCCAATTCATTTTTCATCTTTTCAATATTTTGCTTTAGATTTTTTAAATCATTTACTTCTATCCGCTTTTCTTCTTGCTTTGTTCTCTTTTCTTTATATAAATCCTTATCTGCTGTTTTTATCATTTCTTTTAAATTATCAAAATATTCGGAACAAGCTATACCTGCACTGACATGAATATCAGCGTTAACTTCCATGGTGCTTTTATTAATCTCTTTTTCTATTCTTTGAATCACTTTATTCAAGCCTTTTTTGCCTTGCTTGTGTAGTAAAACTAAGAATTCGTCTCCACCATATCTTATTCCTAAGTCTTCTTTTCTTATACTCCTTTTAATTGCCTGTCCAACTATTTCTATTGCCTTATCTCCCGCTAAATGTCCGTAATTGTCATTAATTTTTTTTAAATTATCTATATCTATCAGTATTACGGAAATGTCTTTAAGCTCGGGATGACAAAAAAATTCACTATTCATTTGCTCCCAATAATTTCTATTATATAATCCTGTTGCAGTATCAATAAGGGCCTTATTGCAATTACAGCATTTATAGTTCTTTGGATTAATGACAATTATGTAATAAAGTTGGTCAGTAATATAAAATCCATCAATATTTACAAAATAGTTATCCGAAGTATACTGAATAGGTAAATCTACAGCTAAATTTTCTAAAATATTTAGTTCTTTAAGGTAGTCATAAGTCATCCGATATTCAATATTACTGTAACAAATCTTATGTTCCCGATTCATTACAATTTGAATTACCCCGTTGGTTTCAAAATTTCCCTCATGCATTACTGTTAACCTCCAAATTTACAATATGTTTTTTATTAGAACATATTATTCCATAATTTCGGATAAAATACAATTGTTCTAATAACGAACAGAGGTGATATATTATGAAATTAGTTTTAGATTCTAAAGAACACAATATCGCAGGCCCTAAAGTAAAAATCGCAAGGTTAAAAAGTAACATGACGCAAAAAGAGTTATCGATAAAACTCGAAACATTAGCTGTTTATATTGATAGAGCCAGCATTTCCAAACTCGAACACCAAAAAAGAATTATTACTGATATTGAATTAATGGCTTTATCTCAAATTCTAAATGTAAGTACCAACTATCTTTTGGGGTTAGAAGAATAATTTGTGTTCTAATAAAGAACATTATAACATTTATATTTCCTTTTGTGAACATAGCATTATATCTTTTTTCCTTCTATCAAAACAAAA